>CEUS01053184.1_pt1 | contig 81433 bp, 77 predicted proteins | sample 427031 | NCBI WGS metagenome assembly CEUS01 (sample SAMEA2622837, study PRJEB7988) | marine metagenome | biome: marine biome (ENVO:00000447); feature: marine epipelagic mixed layer (ENVO:xxxxxxxxx); material: "saline water (ENVO:00002010), including plankton (ENVO:xxxxxxxx)" | depth 140 m
AACGTCGTCGGCCCATCGAACGGATTGTCACGGTATCAATCAGAGGCGCCCAAACAATTTTAAAAGTCCAGGGAAGAAGAGCTAACCCCACAAGTTTTCCCGCTTGAGTATCTCCTATGCCTCGCTCAGCGAGATAACTAATTAGCGCAATCGTCATGAACCCCCAGGGCATTCCCTGAGCTACATATAGAGCAGGAAGCAGGATGAGACGATGCTTGCGGTTATCAATAAGAGCCATTATTGTCCGTTAGAGTCCTATAACATTCGGTTAAGCAACGAGAATTAAGTGACATTCTCACATCGCTACTATCGAGGCTCCCTTGCCAGGCCAGTCCCAAGTCACCAGATCATCGCTCCAGGCGATTCCAAGACAGGCATGAGTGTTAAAAATAACGCTTTCATCTTCGGGCCCCGTACCATGGAAAAACATCAGATACTTACCGACAGACAGTTCTTCGCGCAGATCAAGAACAAATCCAGCAGTAATACGCCCCTGTGCCCAAGGCCAACCCTGTTGACCAAGAGTAATCAGCGACCCGGTATCTTCCCAAGCTTTAAGGTCTCGAGATCTTTTCATGGCTATACCGTTACCACCATGACCATTAATAGAGTGAAACATCAGATAGTCATCACGCCCTTCAGTTAAAACACAGACGTTTTCACCTCCCGGAATACGATCGAAATAGGTCCAAGTATTCAGGTCATATGAAAACGACATATTTACTGCATTGTCATCAAAAAAACACCACCACTTCTCTGGTTCATGCTTATCTTGAATTAAATAGGGATCGATAATACGGCCCATATCTTCAAACGCCACCTCCGGACCTCGCACCTTGAGTAATTCTGGCTCACCCCAGTCAGCCAGATTCTTGGAACGACGAATCCAAATGCGACAATCCTCATTTCCACCTCTCTGAAAATTTGGCCTAGGGTAGGTTTGCAGACAGAGGATCCATTCACCTTCATAACGAATAACGTTGCCGGGGGCACAATAATTTAGCCGTTCATCTCGTGGCGTAAATATATGTGGGTCAGTCCAATTTACAAGATCACTGCTCGTACTATAGGCGGTATAGTTATATCCTCTGCCGTCTAGTTCATGGAGAACATAGCTGTAATAAAGCCAAAAAATACCTCCGTCATACACAACAGTCGGGTCACGGAAAGCCGTGACGGCATCACCTTTGAACAGAATTGGAGATCTTATGGCTTCAAAGTTTATTTTCGACAACGAGCTGTTGTTTTTGCATGTCGCAAGACTTAGAGCAGCTACTCCACCCATCGCACTTTGCAAAAAGTTGCGTCTCGCAAAAATGGGGCTCCGCATTGTTTATATCTCCAGATCGATCTTATGAACTTGAAAACAAGTCCTTGTAGTCGGCCACGGTCAGTATACGATTACAAAGATACTACCAACTGCTCCATGATGATGCGGTCGTTCGGTCGTTCGCGACGTAAGTCGCGATCAGCTTGACCCAGCTTCATTAAAGCCCGTTCAAGTTGTTTTGAGGAAAAGTGTCTCCCAACTTCAATCAATTGGCGAGCCCGAGGTGGCCACATTCTTATGCCATTCTGTTTCGATACGCTCAAGACTCGTTGAGCAGTATGAGCACCCTCCTCTTTCATGGCCAGAGCCTGTCGAAAAAGTCCTGCAATGAGACTGACTTGCATGGGCCAGGAGACACCCATTTCGGCTAACGTGTCAAGAATGTAGAGAGCACGAACTCTATCGCCATGCGCCAAAGCATCAGAAAATTCAAACACACCACGGCGTCGAGCCGCTGGAATCAACAAGTCCAGATCATCGGCTTTTACTGGGCGGTCACTACCTACGTAAAGGGATAATTTTTCCAGTTCATTCGCAAGTAGCCCCATATCACCACCCAATATTTCAATGAGGTCATCAAGAAGTGACGGACCAATCTCAAGATTCAACTGGTTCGCGAGCTCGGTCGATTCGTACATCATCTGCTCCGCTGACAGTCGTTTCATTTCGACAATCGCGCAAGTGTCACCAAAAAGCTTGACTAGGCGGTCTATTTTTGATTTGTCGTCACGGGTATCAAAATCAACATCAATAGCTTCAAAGAGGAGTACAGTTCCCGGTGTTGGAGCTTCCGCATAGTCACGCAAAACCTCAAAGGATTCAACTGTTTTGGTGCTTATTATTCGTGGTATCAACGCCTCAGAACGAGAGCCGATCAGCAAACGTGCCGAAGCAAACAAAGACATAGTTCGCGCCTCATCGATTAATGTCGTCAAGTTCTGATCACGTAGATCAACCTCCGTCAGATCTTCATAGTTGCCGGCCTCTGTACCCAATTGACCAAGTACTGCACTAGTCAAAGCGCGACGGCAGCGATCTCTAAAGAAGAGTTCACTGCCCAGGAAGAGATAGATCGGTTGCGCTTCCCCTTTTCCCAAGTTGTCAAGAAACTGTTTCGGAGTCATGTTTGAGCACCAGAGAATTTAACAGTTCGTTCTGATAACAGTGAAGGCTCTATACATTATTCACTAATTAAAACCTACTCAAAACCGCAGACACCAAGTCACGTGCCATACCGCGACTCGTGCGCACTAAGGCTGCCTCACGCTCTTCCAAGTAGGCTTCGGAGGACGTACTCACCTCGTATCTTTCACGATATTCGAACAGTGGATTCTCGTAAATAACTTCACCAGTCCGTCTATCTCGTAGAGTGATGTGAATCTGTGTAATTGTGGAAACACTTGTAGCACGACCGCTACTGGGATCAAAAACTGCTGGAAAAACTAAGAAGTTCAGGACCGTGCCGTTAAGTACCGCATCTGCATTTTTGTCATCATCAACGAGTTGATACCGCGTGCGAGAAATCAACTCTCGCACGAACCACCTTGTTATGTGTTGTTCAATTTTATACTCCGTGGTCGCATTTTGGAATGTCTTTACAGAAATACTCTGAATGTGATCAGGAATCGTATTTGTTGATCCGACAAAGTGGTAACCACAAGAAACTACGAGAGACACGCATAGGCCAGCCACTACCAACTCATACCTCATCAAACACCGCCGTTAAACTTCTCGTAGGGTCGCACCTCTCTAAAATCGATGAGAAGTGCCTACTGAACCCTGTCATGGACCCTCTGTAACTGATTCGTGGGCTTGATTTTCAGGCTCTACATTAGATTTTCGATTCAGTAATCCACCAACACGAGTCAAGATTCCACTCAGAACGAATCCCGACGCCATAGCTAGAAGTACCGGCTGGGAAAAATTCCAAATCAAGTAAATAGTAGTTGCCAACGAAACAACTCTGAGCAAGGCAGGCATTCTCGAGAAACCCATATCCTTGAGGCTTGCATAACGCCATGTAGAAATCATCAAAAACGCTAGTAGCGCGATTAAAGCCAACCACAACACACCCCAAGGCAACCAATTTTCAATCGGATAACCTCCACAAAAGTGTACTATGGCAGCCAGCATCCCAGCAGCGGGAGGAATCGGCAAACCAACAAAATAACGCCTGTCCGGTCTTCCTGGATTCTTTGGCCGTGGATTCTTCTGTACATTGAAACGGGCTAATCGCGCCGCCCCACAAGTGAGGTACAGAAAAGTCATTAGATAGCCTATGGTCGGCAACCAGTTAGCAAACCACAATTCCTGACGCATCTCCGGAGCTCGAATTCCCCAGGCAAAAGCCAAAGTCACTGGTGCCACCCCAAAAGTAATGACATCAGCTAGTGAGTCAATCTCACGCCCAAAATCACTGGTAGCGTTGGTCATACGAGCTATACGGCCATCCATGCCATCGGTGAAGACCGCCAGGCCGATTGCCAACGCTGCATGATCATAGAGTTGGGCAGCTTGTGCGACAGCTTCAGGCGGTAAAGATATAGCCTGAACGGTCTTCATTAAACAGTAATAGCCACAAAACAGCGTACCCGTTGTGAACAAAGTTGGTAACGCATAGGCGTGGTGACGATTTTTTTGCCCCTTCATCTCAACCATAAAAAAACCTACCTTCTCTGCTCTCACTTAACGAGGTTCGTTGTTGCTCTCCGAGCCATAATTGAACTTCCACCGAGGACTTTATCACCAACAGCTACGGCCAATTCCCACTCTGGGCCAAAGCAAATATCAACACGCGAACCAAATTTAATCAGACCGAAACGTTCACCCTTACTCACAACATCGCCGACATTTTTGTTGCACACTATACGACGAGCTATGAGCCCCGCTATCTGTTTGACTGTAACATGGCAGTCTTCAGCCCTAATCGTCACACTGTTCTGCTCATTCTGTGTTGAAGCATCTTCGAGATGAGCCATCCTAAAAGAACCCGGCCTGTACTCCATAGACGTCACAATCCCACTTACGGGCATTCGGTTCACGTGGACATCGAAAATGTTTAGGAAAACACTCACGCGGCACGCACCACCACCGAGATCGCAAACATGAACCACCTTCCCATCCGCTGGAGAAACAGCCACCGAGCCTTCAGGAACTTTGCGTTCAGGGTCACGGAAAAAATACATGCAGAAGGCTCCCATTAGCAACAAAGGGAGGGCGATTAACGTGTCCAACCAAAAAGCAACCACCACAGTTGCCAACCCGAATCCGACTCCATAATAGATACCGTCACGAATCATGAGGCAAACCCGTTCGAATTTTCACTCAGAAACACACCTACGAGCCCTGTACGACTGGATTGCGCAGTTCACCGATACCTTCTATCGTGATCGCCACATCATCCCCTGGCTTCATGAAAATAGGAGGCTTGCGAGCCATGCCAACACCAGGAGGCGTGCCTGTCGAAACAACATCTCCAGGTGAAAGTGTCATTACTTTTGAAAGATGCTCCACCAGCGCTGGAATATTAAAGATCAATTGAGAAGTGTTCGAATCCTGCAACACTTGGCCGTTAAGCTCAAGACTGATTCGGAGATTGTGAGGATCCGTAATCTCTTCCTTTGATACCAATTCTGGACCCATCGGACCGAATGTATCAAAGGTCTTCCCTATCGTCCATTGGGAAGTAGCCAGTTGCCAGTCACGCGCACTAACATCGTGAACTATGGTGTAGCCGAAAACGTATTCTTCCCAGTCCTCAGCTCGAATATTTTTACCGCTCTTGCCTATTACAAAAGCAAACTCAGCTTCATAATCAACTTGATCGGAAACTGAGGGTAATTCGATCGGGTGACCCGGTCCGATCACAGCGTTATTGTACTTCGTGAAAATTACTGGAGTAGTCGGAACCTCCTTACCTGACTCAATAGCGTGATCAAGGTAATTGAGTCCAATACAAATAAATTTCTGTGGTGTGGGAACTGGTGCCAGCAGTTCTACATCTAACCGGCTGAATACTTCTCGCGGGCTCGTCACCAAGTCTCTGGCGGTTACCACAGCAGCATCGCCCGCCTCTAGAAACGACAAAACATCTTCGAAACCTGAACTCGCAAGATCTATGATCTGATCACCGACGGCTATCCCAGCTCTCGCATCATCTCCAGTCGTAAAGGTAACTAGTCTCATGTTGTGGACCTTCCTTCTTTCTGTCCTACTGCAGTGCCCCTCTGCACGGGACATGCTTCAAGAACGACACTCTCGATTCTATATGGTAACGTCCGCGCAGCAGAAGAGGCCACTCCTGTATCAAACGTCGTGATGTTATTTTTTGATAAATTGACAGAGGACAGAACCACAAAATATAGTAGAGGTGCAGCATTCACACTAGTTACAGACACCACGCGAGCTAGAACGTGATTAACCTTCCAAATACTCTTACAGTTCTGCGGATATTTTTTGTCCCGCTACTGTTAGCAGTTATGCTCCAGCGTAATGTGGAGGTGAAAATAGGCGGTATTCCGTTTAATACCGAGTGGTTGGCATTGGTAATTTTCTTGGCAGCTGCAGGAACCGACCTCTTGGATGGCTACCTGGCACGCCGTCGACACCAAGTGACTACGTTCGGAAAGTTAGCTGATCCGCTGGCAGACAAATTACTAATCTCAGCAGCATTCATTTGTTTAGTGGAGTTAGACCGTGTGCCTGCTTGGATGGTGTTTATTATAGTTGGCCGCGAATTTGCAGTAACTGGACTACGTGGAATCGCATTATCAAAGGGATACACCATTGCAGCTAGCGATCTGGGCAAAACAAAAATGGTCATCCAGGTGGTGGCTGTGTCACTGTTGATGATTGAACCTTACTCACCGGTAGTCGCGGATATGGCCTACCTTACACTGTGGGCTGCAGTGCTGTTCGCCACATGGTCGGCTGTAGACTATTGCCGCACTTTCTGGCTTAGCCTTGGAGAACAGCATCGGAGAAAATCATCCGGTAAACTCGCTACTCTGGACAAAACAAGCAAGCATGACCTAATTACTTAGCTTGTTGTGAGTTAACTCAACCAAACTGCAAGTGATGCATTCTGACAAGTAGGTGATCACTTGCGGGTGAGGCTTCTCGGCCGCATCTAGTGTTGCCCCCACTTCATCTTGTGCCTTAAGACATCGAAGAAAGATACCTTGCTCGGCTGAACAATCTGTACCTGGTGATCGGCATTCTGCACACGAATATGGTCATGCAAACGTAGGGATGACCCAATCTGGCCATCAACGGTCAAGTACGAGTCATCATCGCCACGCTGAATAACGACCTCTACGGTAGACATTTCTGGCAAAACCACCGGGCGGTTGGTCAATGTATGGGCACAAATAGGAGTTACGCAAATAGCTGCAACCGAGGGGAAGATAACAGGCCCTCCAGCAGCTAATGAGTAAGCTGTCGAACCGGTGGGTGTTGAAGCTATAAGGCCATCAGCTCTGTAGCTACAAACGAATTCGCCGTCAACATAAGCGTCCAGCAGTAAAACGCGTGCTACAGCAGATTTGTTGACAACAACGTCATTCAGTGCGTTGTAGTCACCGATCAACTCACCATCTCTAATAACCTCCACACGTAGCACCGAGCGGCACTGCGTATGAAAATCACCCGCTAAAACTCGGCCAAGATGATCTACCAATTCGTCAGGGCCTGTGGTCATCATGAATCCAAGCCCCCCCAGATTCACCGCCAAAATAGGAATCTTCTCAGACTTAATCCCCCTGGCTACCGAAAGAAGCGTGCCATCACCACCCAAAACGATTATCAGATCGAACTTCTCAGGCAGTTTCTGGCGGTCAAATCCCTTCGAGCGCCCCAAATAACCAGCGGCAACCTTGTCCAAACTGACGCGAACATCATGAACCGCTAGCCGATCCAGCAACTCCTCGAGAAGAGTAGAACAGTCGTCCCTTCCAGGCTTAGCAACAATGCCGACAGACTCGATCATGGTCTACGATGCTTCCTTGTAACCGTACAACAAAAACTCGCGATTACCTTCCGCGCCACGAATTGGACTCTCGACTTCTGAAACAAATCTGAATCCCGCATTTTCCATTGCAATCCGGATCTTTGCAACAACTTGTCGATGAAGTACTGGGTCATCAACTATACCACCCTTGCCGACTGACTCTCGCCCCACTTCGAACTGCGGCTTCGCTAAGATCACCAACTTAGAATCGGAATTGATCAACTTTCCCAATGCCGGGAGAATCAGCGTAACAGATATGAAACTCACGTCACAGCAGACAAAGTCAACAAGCTCAGGAATATCAGTGGAATCAAGGTGACGAGCATTGACCTTTTCAAGCACTACAACTCTTTTGTTGATGCGCAACCGCCAATCCAGCTGATTAGTGCCCACATCTACGGCATAAACTTTTTTTGCTCCTGCCTGCAACAAGCAATCCGTAAAGCCACCTGTCGAAGCTCCCACGTCGAGACAAACCTGGCCATCGACATCAATCGAAAATTCCTGCAAGGCCGCCACAAGCTTAAGCCCTCCACGGCTCACGTAACGAGGCCGTTCGCCTATTAGTTGCGGAATGACACCTGGTGCAAAAAGCTGCCCAGCCTTAATCACCTTCTGGTTATCCACGATCACCTGACCGGCCATGATCATTGCTTGTGCCTTTTGCCGTGAATCTACCAAGCCTTGCTCGACTAAGAGACAATCAATGCGAACTCTAGACTTCATGACGTGCGATTTACGATCTTTTCTGCAAGTGCCCGCAACCATTTTGCACGATCACCAAAGTGTTCTAAATGACCGCACGCATCAGCGAAATGCTGTTCCGCTCTCTGGTGTGAAGCTTCAAGTCCATATAGCGAAGGGAAGGTTGCCTTTTTCTGTTCACCATCCTTGCCAGCAGTCTTGCCTAGTGCTTCCGATGTTTGGGTAACATCGAGAATATCATCAACGATTTGGAAGGCAAGACCAATTTCGTGACCATATTGACTAAGAGAATTGAAATCTTGCTCCCCAGCATTCGCATATACAGCCCCCATACGAACAGAGGCCTGAATTAATGCTCCAGTCTTCGATCGGTGAATATAGTGAAGCTCATCAGCATCTACACTGTGGCCTTCGGCTTCGAGGTCTGCGACCTGTCCACCAATCATTCCATTGGTCGTACCTGCCGCCTTCGATAATTCTGTGGCAAGTTGTGCCGGTGCACATGGCAAGGGACCTTGCATCTCAGCCAGTATTTGAAAAGCTCTAGTCAACAACGCATCGCCGGCAAGAATCGCTAATGCTTCCCCAAAGACTTTGTGACAAGTTGGCCTTCCACGACGCAGATCATCGTTGTCTAGTGCTGGCAAATCGTCGTGAATCAGAGAGTAGGTATGTATCAACTCCAACGAGCAAGCCGTCGTAATCAAACCCACCAAAACCGGATCCGTGTCGCCGTATTTGTCGAAAACTTCGTTCCCCATGACCGTTTCTGCAGTAGCTACACAAAGAATTGGCCGTATGCGTTTACCACCTGCGAAGAGGCTATGACGCATAGCCTTGTGTATGGTCATTGGGCGTTCGTCCACCGCAGGAACAAGATCACTGAGGGCCTGTTCTACTACTGCAGTCTTCGACGTTAAATAATCGGATAGGTTCACCGGCTCTACTCAGAATCATCGAGATGGAGTGGTTCCGTTTCGATCTTCCCATTTTTATTGAGAAGAATTTCCACCTTGTGTTCAGCTTCACGAAGCTGCTTCTGACAGGAATCACTCAACCTGACACCCTGTTCGAAGAGTTCCAACGATTTTTCAAGCGGAAGATCACCGTCTTCCAGCTTCTTGACGACCTTTTCTAACTGATCTAGCCCTTCTTCAAAAGAAGGCTCTTTCTTTTTTTGCACCATGTAAAAGCTATTGTAGCCTCACTTAACACCAATTAGAATCGCAGGTGTCAGCTGTCAGTCGATGACTAGAAAATTCAGTACAGAAAAAAGAGAGCTTACGGTCCATTTCGTCCCACACGGTAGACGAAAATTGTATGTGTACGAGACTCGTGTTGAAAAGTTTCTGTCTTGACCGGCGTCCATCCAAAAATCCCAAAATCGTGTGACACAACTCTCGTGCCCGGCTTAAGGTTGTTTTCTAGCTTGGGCCGCAGTTTCATATTTGATGAGGAAAGAAAGTACAGTGTAACTACAGAAGCTTCGCTGAGATCCACGTCCATGACATCGCCTTCCACAACCTTGGCCCGATCGGCGATGTAAAGCTCTTTAATGCGAGCTTGTGTCCGTTTCGCAAGATCCGCATTCAACTCAACACCTACAGCTTTAGCTCCATAACGCTGCGCCGCAGTAATAACAATACGACCATCACCTGAACCCAGATCGTAGACCGTATCCCTGCTACTGACATCACCAAGTTGAAGCATACGATCTACCACCTCCAATGGTGTAGGGATAAACGGCGCTAGGCTTCTAGCATCGAACGGGTTAGCCTGGTTGGTTTGCCCTAGCATAGTAGAAACCAAGGTCACTCCCAGACCCACCACGAGGCTTACCGACCACAACCTAGTAAATGTTTTCATCAGTATGTTCAGTTTCGGAGCACTTATCTGCAAACCTACCCTAATAGACGTATCGGCACCGCCACGAGTTCCAGATTAGCAATTGATCTTTGCCGAAACAATGCCTTGTCTTATATCGAAGCATTAGAAACTGAGTTGGTTTTAATCTACCACTCTCCGCATTCTCATAGCTATCAATCAACACATTTGTTGATACAACCGAGTTAGACTTGGTTCCGAAGTCGATTCCTGCAAAAATATGTAGTGCGGCTTATTTAGTTTTTGCCATGCAAACCTACCTAGATCTTTTGCGTGAGACCCTAGAAGCTGGTTCGTCAAAGAATGATCGTACTGGAACCGGCACACGTAGTCTTTTTGGCCGTCAGATTCGTTTCAACCTCCAGGATGGGTTTCCAGTTCTCACCACAAAAAAGTTACATTTGCGTTCTATTATCTACGAACTATTATGGTTTCTTCGAGGAGATACGAATGTTCGCTATCTACAGGAAAATGGTGTCTCCATCTGGGATGAATGGGCAGATAAGGCTGGAGAACTCGGGCCGGTCTATGGACATCAATGGAGAAGTTGGCCAGCACCAGACGGACAAACCATTGATCAGTTAACAGCTGTAATTGAACAACTAAGAGTCAATCCTAATTCTCGTCGTTTGATCGTCAGCTCCTGGAACGTAGCCCAAATTCCAGAAATGGCACTACCACCGTGCCACGCCCTGTTTCAATTCTATGTCGCGGAAGGCAAACTTTCTTGCCAACTTTATCAACGAAGTGCCGACATATTCTTGGGAGTCCCTTTCAATATCGCTTCCTACAGCTTACTCACGCTGATGATCGCCCAGGTGTGTGAATTGCATCCCGGTGATTTTGTTCACACTTTTGGCGATATTCACCTATACAACAATCACATCGAACAAGCGAGATTACAGTTGCAACGTACACCACGCACACTACCCTCAATGAAACTCAACCCAGAAATCAAGGACGTTTTCGATTTCAATTACGAAGATTTTACTCTCAGTAGGTACAACCCCCATCCGAGCATCAAGGCAAAAGTCGCCATATGATTCTTTCTTGCATAGCTGCCGTCGCCGAGAACAGAGTGATCGGGTATCACAATAAACTCCCGTGGAAATTGTCTGAAGACTTAAAACGCTTCAAGAAGTTGACGGTGGGACACCCCATCATAATGGGTCGGAAAACCTTTGAATCGATCGGTAATCCTCTGTCAAATCGAACATCTATTGTCGTCACGCGCAATACTGGATTCTCAGCCTTCGGGGCTGTTGTTGTTAACTCATTCCCCGATGCAATTCGTCATGCCAATGACGTAACACAAGACGCTGACGAATTGTTCGAGTCTTTTGTGATCGGTGGCGCAGCCATCTTCCAAGAGGCTCTAAGTCTCTGCGAACGTCTTTACCTGACACGTATCCATGCGGTAGTCGAAGGTGATATTTTCTTCCCCGAAATAAAAATGAATGAATGGCACATTCGCCAGAAAGAATTTTACCCGGCCGACAAAAAAAACGATTACCCAACTACCTTTGCTGTGTACGAACGTGTTAAACCCCCATTGAAGCACTGAAATAAGATCACTCCGACCTGATCGGCTTAATCTCGAACTTGGACTTCACAGTAAGAAATAATATTGTAGGGAAACATAGAAAGCCTGAAAAATCAACGCTGGTCGAGAATGTAGCTCCCAACAGTCTCTACCGTTTCAAACCAAATCTGGTTTTTGACATCTTTCAAATAGGGGATCAGTTCTTTCAACATACTTAACCGCGTCGTCTGTGGTCCTGAGTTTCCAGTCTCGTGACCCGCCAAAATGAGCCATTGGCCTTCATTTCGAGCACTTTCCACCAGTGCCTTCACTTCATTGAAATTCTTGCCGTCCATCTCAACGCCTGTAACCTGAGCCAGATCAAGAAAAGCCGGATCCACAGCTGTCTCATCAAGCCATGTTCTACCGACTAGAAACAATTCTGCCACGATGGGGACGTAACTCCGCGTCTGGGTTCCTCTACCCACAAACGTCTGACCACACGGGTATGCAAAAGTCGTGGGTCTAACACCCAGCATTTTTTCTAGGCGTTGATTCGCTACGATTAACTCTTGACGCATTTCCTCAAGTGTGTAGCTTTCAAGAGCCGCGTCTCTTGACCACAAAAAATTTCCCGTGCACGGATGCTGCAATGTGTGGTTGCCAATTTCGTAGCCACTAGCAACAAGTCGTTTCCAATCTATTAAACGCTCCTCAACCCTTATGGGGACGACATAGAACGTCGCCTTGGCACCGAGACGATTCAATAGTTCAAGACCAACATCGACCTGGCTACTCCTTGCGTCATCAAACGTAAGAGTAACAGCTGCAAGTTTACCTTCAGGCCAGGAAAACTTGGACGTGGGAGACTGTGAAACCAGTAATCCAACTGAGAGAAAAGTAGCAAAAAAGAGAAATAAAACCTGTCTCACATTCCTACTGTTGCAAGTTACTTGTCGCAAAGTCCACTACATTTAACGACACGTCGGATCTGGAATCCATTTGGTTTGGGAAATCTCCAACGGCAACGATTAACTCATCTCGTAGGAAGCTCACATCAATAGAGCTTTTGTTGCAAAAGTTGCAACCAACTCTTGCATCCAAAACCGCGGAGATAATCGAGACAGAAAAGCGACATGGCCACCATGCTTAGTCACTACTAACTGGATATATGGACACGTCTCAACCTCTGTCATCTTAAAAACATCGAACGGAATAAAAGGGTCATCCTTAGCCTGAACCAGCAGTGTCGGTATTCGAATGGAGTTCAGGAAATTGATGGATGACGACTGTTCGTAGTAGTGATCTGCGTCGCGAAACCCAAATGCTGGTGCTGTCACTTGATCATCAAAGTCGTAGATGCTATCTGCACTGGAAACCTGTAGTTCTTTGAACAGAGCAGGCATTAACCGTTGCTTTTTTCTCACTGTACGTTTCAGCTCATGCAGAAAATGAGTTTCATAAATTTTATTGCGCCAGTGACCTAACCTTTGGGCACACTTAGCCAAAGAAATAGGAACAGATATTCCGCATACTCCACGAACATGGGCGGGAGGTGAAGCACCCCATTCACCGGCCAGTTTCAGCGAGATATTACCTCCCATTGAAAACCCAATCACCACAAGAGGTTCGGGAGCCAACCGATTAACAACGGCACACAAATCCTCCGTGAGGCCAGAGTGGTAGAGGGTTGGCGTCAGATTTTCGGTGTCATCACAATTTCGCACGGTGAGTCGAACAACATCCATGCCCTGAGTGAGAGCTGCATTAGCAAGCGCGCGCATATAGGGAGATTTGGCCGACCCCGCAAGCCCATGTACCGCTAACACTGTCCCTAGTTTTCGCTCTGTCGGCGTTCTATTGATATAAGCGAGCACTTTAGTGTCTTTGGTTGTAGTAAACAACTTTTTTTCGGTCACATGATCAGCCTCTGTAAAAGGATTAGGCCAATATCGCCCAGCTATCGTCTGCAAGTCACCTTGACAGAACAACGGCTGGAAACTGGTCCAGGATTCTTGGTTCAGTAGATACTTAATAGTCTTTTCCAATCTAGCTCAAAGGTGAACTAGCCTCCCGAATTGAGACTATCGAACAAAGATTTTAGGGCTTGAGATGTTACTGTGCCTAGATTATTTAAGCAATGTTTGAATTGCGGTTCGGATATTCTGTGCTTCATTTCGGTAAAAAAGACGGTCCGAGCCATCGTGCTGTTGACGAATAATTCCGTTTTTATCCACAAAAAATAAATACGGTACATAAAAACGCGCCATCACAGATATACCGGCGAAGCGTGTGCAGTCTCCGCGAGTTCCTAAAGACAAGGGAAATTCTACACCGTATTTTCTTGCAAAAGACTGGAGATTTCCGGACGCTGAAGGGTTGATTGCAATCCCTACTATCTCCAGACCTTGTGGCCTAAACTCCCTATATAGCGGCCTGAGAGCCTGCGCTGTACGCTGGCAGTGAGGACAATCAGTGGAGAAGAACATCACCAAAACAACTTTACCCCTCATCTGATCCAGTGTTAGTTGACGACCATCCATCGTTGTAACCTTCAAAGATGCAGGCCGTGAAGGTGCACTAACTGACAGCAGTGGAAGAATGAGAAGTATAAGAACAGAAATTAGGCGGCTGAACAGCATCAAAAACCCTTTCACTCTGGACCAAATAAAACCTACCCCGCACAAAACCATTCGGCATGGCACGGATTCGATCAAGTTTGATTTTAATCTATCATCTGGCAAACCTTCTGTGTTGACACTCACTGGCTATCAAGAGATAAGGTGGATGCCCCCATACGCTTCAGGGTTCTTTTAGAAGCCTCTCGGGTAGATCCAAAAGCTCTCCTGCCAAGCCTCTCCGATCGGAACAGTCTGCAACTCTTCATAGATCCCCAGATGTGCAAGATTAAAAGCATTAGTGATTCCACTCATAGGTTCAAAACAAATAAAATTCTGGTCATGATCAGTAGGTGCGTAGACGACAGATGCTTGATACCTTGAGCCATAGGCAATGTTAATTTGCTGTTTTTCACCACGAACCGAAAAAGTTGATCGTCCTTGTTCATCTCTCAGCAGTTCTCCCAAAATATGGTCGAGAGATAAATCCTTAAGAACAAGTGGGAGGTCATGACCGAAAACCGTTGCGAGTGGTTCCATTTTTCCCGTAGGCATACATCTGTCATCTAAACTCCACACTTTGTCAGCTGCCAGATGAAGTTGCCATCGTTCACGTGGCATATCGTAAAGCCGAAAATATGGGTGATAACCAATGGATAATGGCATTGATTGAGTGCCAGTGTTGTTTATTTTAGTGGCAATTTCAAGTGCTCCACGGCTAAGACAATAGGTCATTTCTATGGTATGAGCGAAAGGGAACTGAGCCATCAGATGAGCATGTTGACCAAATTCGAAATGGCTCCTCACAGAGGCACCTTCCTCATTGGCGCAAAGGCTATCTACCTTCCATTGCGAGGCAAAAAACAGCAAACCGTGTATAGGGAACCCTCTAGAATCCGTGTTGTAATTGTTGAGTCTACGGTCAAACATATACTTTTTTCCATCGCTAAAAAATGCGTGGTCATCAAGGCGATTGGCCCATGGAGCCAAAAAAGGAATTCCGCAAAGTCTGGGTGCTATTGAAAAATCACCCACTGATTCATATGGGAACCAAAGGATGTTTTTCCCGTTTACATCCATACGATAGGCGATGTTCCCAATCGAAAGAGCGATAAAGACTTCTATTCCGGAAATTCTATCTGTTAGATGTATTACCTCAACCCCATCTACTATTGATCGAGTTGCGGAATACGGCCTGGGCGAAGAAGTCATATTGAATAAGAATCAAAGTAGGGCTTCGGAAAAAGCCTCCGAGTGACTCAAGACTCAGGGACTTCGCGAAGCTCAGTCTCCTCCTGGCAGCACATACATCGACCTGGCTCATGCGTGTAAATGTGACAGATCTCGCAGTAATAAGTTACCCGATAGCGCTGTCCGTCTTTGACGGTGAAAAGTTTGTAAATTTCAAAACGTCCATCAGAAGCAAAAGAACCTTCAAGCTCCCATTGCCGCTCTATTAAGCGCCTATCTCGAAGCTGTGCCTCGACAAATAGATCACCATACAGTGTCGTTCTTCTGCCGGTCGCATCCAGCAGCACCAACGATGTGCTACCTTCTGTATCCATCTTGGAGTCTACTTGCAACACTCCTCGGAGGATTGATGTGTCGGCTGCCAGGACAACAACTAAGCTAGATGTCAACAGCAACACCGCAAAAACTACAATTCTAAAAATCATACCGAACGGTCTGACAACTATTACAACTCGGTCTGAATTCAGCATGTGACTCGATCACTTCAGAGCAAATATCGCCAACAAACGCCACCAGTTACCGTCACGAGATTAGCGAGAGATCCAACAACTACTACCGACACTGCCCCCCTATATTAGCTGGTAGGAAACAACAGCGTTATAACGAAAACTTTTTTCTGAATCATCCTTGCCCTATGTACGGTCTTTGACGTCATACTTCCGACATCTCGACGTACACCAACACCCCGATCAACTTCATCAACACACATCAGTGCTAGACATACATAAAGCAGTTTTCGATTCAGAACTGCCATGCATCTTCTTTTTCATAGTTATACTTACGAGTGGGTAAGGCCGTGACAAAAAATCTCAGGCCGCGACGGCGCCGATTTAGTGGAGGCACATATGTATTTGACCGACAGTTTTAGACTAAAAGTTGGCTTGGCTGAGATGCTTAAAGGGGGTGTCATCATGGACGTCACCAATGCGAAGCAAGCCGTTATTGCTGAGCAAGCAGGTGCGACGTCGGTTATGGCTCTCGAACGAGTACCAGCTGACATCCGTAAAGAGGGTGGCGTCGCGCGTATGGCGTCGATCACGAAAATTCGCGAGATTATGGAAGCTGTCAGCATCCCAGTAATGGCAAAAGTGCGCATAGGTCACTTCACCGAAGCTCGTATCCTCGAAGCATTAAAAGTCGACTACATCGACGAAAGTGAAGTATTGACCCCTGCCGATGAAGCACATCATGTCTCTAAACGAGACTTCAAGGTACCGTTCGTTTGCGGCGCACGCAATCTGGGAGAGGCGCTGAGACGTATCGCTGAGGGTGCAGCCATGATTCGCACAAAGGGAGAGGCCGGCTCAGGAGATGTAGTTGAAGCAGTACGTCACATGCGTACTATTCAAAGGGACATGAACCAGCTAACCGTGAGAGCTGTAGAAGAATTACCAACCGCGGCCAAAGAGTTGCAGGCACCACTCGAATTGGTCGAGTACGTTGCCGAAAAAGGCAAACTCCCAGTGCCAAATTTCTCAGCCGGCGGTATCGCAACACCAGCGGATGCAGCACTGGTGATGCAACTCGGTGCAGAAGCAGCCTTCGTAGGTTCGGGTATCTTTAAATCGGAAGATCCAGAACGCCGAGCACGAGCGATCGTTAAAGCTGTAACTTACTTTGATAATCCTGAACAACTATTAGCTGCTAGTGAAGAACTGGGAGAACCGATGAGAGGCCTCGAAACAGGCAAGCTAGACGAGACGGAACTTTTGCAAACTCGCGGCTGGTAAGCTATCAGAACGCGCCTTCATGAGCGAGATCTCCATGAAAATCGGAATTCTCTCCCTGCAAGGAGATTTCAAAGCACACGCTTGGATGTTAAGACGTCTTGGTGTAGATCCCGTTGAGGTACGCCAAGCGAAACAGCTTTCTTCAGTGGCAGGGCTAATCCTTCCTGGTGGTGAAAGTACAACAATGTTGAACCTGATAGAGCGTGAAAATCTACACGGACCTCTGATTGAATTCTCAACGCGTTTCCCAGTACTGGGAACTTGTGCGGGGGCAATCCTGATGGCGGTCGAAGTACGTTCTCCAGCCCAACGCAGTCTTCGGTTGATAGATATGACAATCGAACGCAATGCCTACGGGCGACAAATTGAAAGCTCAATTCGTCGTGTCGAACCGGAGGACAACTTCATCCAGCGGACAGTAGCTGGACCAATAGAAGCAGCTTTTATTAGAGCACCAAAAATTCGACGTATCGGTGAAAAAGTAACAGTGTTAGCCGCTTATGATGACGCCCCTATCCTGGTCGAACAGGGTCATCTAATGGCAGCAACATTTCACCCTGAACTCAGCAACGAACAGAGAATACACACCCTATTTCTGAACAAAATACAACAGGAGCCCTAGACATGCAGCGATGGAATTCAAGTGCCGCCGTTGAATCAGGTCAATATCGGTGTCACCATCAGAGTAGATCTATTGGCCTCAAGAAGCCTCTTCGACAGCAGCCATCTTATGTTTGCACTCACCATTGGGACATTGCAAAAAAGACCCACTTTTCAAAGTCTTAGCTTCCATATACGGATTACCGCACTCGGGACATTTCATGTCAATAGGCTTGGCCCATGATGTGAAATCGCAGTCAGGATAACGAGTACAGCCATAGAATATCTTGCCACGCTTTGATCTACGTTGGAGAATTTCACCTTCACACCCAGCGCGAGGGCAAGCTAGTCCGATCGTCTCTTGTTTGATAAAACGGCAGTCTGGATAGTTACCACAAGCCGTAAATTCACCAAACCGACCTGTTTTGCGCATCATCTGACTACCACACTGAGGACATTTCTCATCCAGAGGGACATCGGCCTTGCGTTCCTGCTCGCCGACCTGTCGAGTAGTTTTGCAGTCGGGATACCCGGTACAGGCGTGAAACATGCCAAATCGTCCTCTCTTCAGAGCCATCGGCCGCCCACAATTAGGACAGTAATCAGTCTCTCCCTCCATCTTGGAAAGATCAGAGCTGTCAACATCTGGCAGATCAACTGTAAGCTCTCGAGTGTTGGTGCAATCAGGATAACCACTGCAAGCAATAAAACTACCGTGACGTCCCCATCGGATGACCATTGATCTGTCGCACTTATCGCACTTCAAATCCGTCGGGCGCTCAAGTCTCTTCATATCCGTCATTGTCTTGGCAGCATTCTCTAGATCCTTGGAAAATTTGTCATAAAACGCACCGATTGATTCGCGCCAGCTACGGTTGCCATCTTCTATTTCATCAAGTTCTTCTTCTAGCTTGGCCGTATAAGCAACGTCGAAGATGTCGTCGAAAGCCTCCAATAAAAGCTGGGTTACGATCGTACCTAACTCCGTTGGAATGAAACGACCTCTGGTCTTTTTGACGTATTCTCGGTCTTGAATCGTCGAGAGGATAGCTGCATAGGTCGAAGGACGTCCTACCCCACGTGCTTCTAACTCCTTGACAAGTGTCGCCTCAGTGAATCGTGGTGGCGGTTCAGTGAAGTGTTGTTGAGGAAGAAATTGTTTAAGAGTCAGTTTTTCACCCTTGACCACTACCGGTAGTTTGGTCTTCAGGTCAACATCCTCTTGATCCTTTTGATCTTTACCCTCTTCATAAATTCGACGAAATCCATCAAATTTTGGAGCCGAGCCAGAGACACGGAACAGATAGCTACTTTTATCGCGTCCTTCAACATTGATCTCAATCGAAGTCTGGTCGAATAAAGCTGGCATCATCTGCGAAGCCACAAAGCGATTCCAGATCAGTGTGTATACCTTTAGCTCATCTTCACTTAGATATTTTTTCAGTAGGTCGGGTGTGTGTTTGACCGAAGTGGGACGAATTGCCTCGTGGGCGTCCTGTGCTTTCTTGTTAGTCCTGTATAGGTTTGGCTTCTGTGGCAGGTAAGCACTACCGTACTGCTCTTGAATGAAACCTCGGCACTCGGTAATTGCCGCATCAGAAACACGGACAGAGTCCGTCCTCATATAGGTGATCAACCCAACAGCACCTTCTCGTCCTAGCTCAATACCCTCATAGAGTCTCTGTGCAAGCATCATGGTGCGTTTGACGCTAAAACGAACACGTCTAGCTGATTCTTGTTGGAGCGTGGAAGTAATGAAAGGCGCCACCGGGTTGCGCTTTCTTTCTCTACTAGAAACTGAATCAATGACCCAATCAGACTCACGGACTGCCTCGATAATGGTATTCGAGCTTTTCTCGTCGCCAATCTCGATACTTGCTCCGTCCTTGCGAGCGAGACGCGCAACGAACTGCGGTGCCGAAAGAGCACGCAGGCGAGCATCAATTGTCCAATACTCTTTCTTCTCAAAAGCCTTAATCTCTTGCTCACGCTCGACAACTAGACGTAACGCAACCGTTTGTACGCGTCCTGCAGACAAACCTCGGCGAACTTTGTCCCATAGCAGTGGTGAGATCTTATATCCAACAAGTCGGTCCAGTATTCTGCGAGCCTGTTGAGCATCAACTCGATTGAGGTCAATAGTTCCAGGCTTTTCAAAAGCTTGCTCTATGCCCTTCTTAGTGATTTCGTTAAAAAGAACACGATAGATTTTAAGGGTCTCCTTGCGCTTACTTTGTAACACTTCGGCAAGGTGGTAACAGATCGCTTCACCTTCACGATCCGGATCAGCGGCTAGATAAATAGCCGATGCCTTTCTAGCCTCCTTGCGTAATTCATCGATTAACCCTTTCTTGCCATCGATGACTACGTAAGTAGGCTCAAAATCACTTTCTATGTTGACCGCCAAATCCTTCTTCGGTAGGTCTTGAACATGTCCAAGAGACGCCTTGACTACATAATCTCTACCCAAGTACTTGTTGATAGTGCGAGCCTTTGCAGGCGACTCTACAACCACAAGTGCGGGTTTTTCCGCTGTTCTTGCCATGGTCTAGCTATTTGCTCCTAAAAAATCTACACTTGTACGAGAAATCCTGCTGTTACACCCAATCAAGACTCCAACACCTCTTCACCAAAGTAAAACTCAAAGTATGTCAAATTCCTATTAGATGCCCACCTAAAACTAACTAACCTCTTCCAAAAAATATCGGTGCAGTGTGCCAAGTATTCTGGAGGTACACATGGCCTCTTCACTATCTCAACGTGAATCCACTTCCGTACTTAAGCTGTAGCAGTACATAACCATCATTGGAAAAACTGCCGGGCCAAGAAACCAACACTTCATGCTCAAAGTACCGAACTTTATCAGGGAAAATCAGACAGGTCAAGCCCATTCATCTTTGTATTCCCCCAGAGGATGCTCCACTTGAACAACAGAAAGCTCACCTATAGTAACCATCTCTCGACGGCCCGTATCACCTAGAACCACATTCACCGCTGCACATGCAAACCCTAAGCATCCTTGCTAAAAAATCGGCACAAATCTCCCCTACACTTCCAATTTTTAAATTTATTCTCGTCGTTGAAATACTCGCGTACGTTTCCAGAAGTGTTGCCAATTAAGCAGCAAGCTTCTCGTTTAGGTTCTAAACTGCCGTAGAAAAATCTTACACCACGTTAACTAGTTCAGGTTCAGCCCTGCACTTCTATCCAAAAACTCAGTTGCACCGCAGCTCGAAGCGGCATCGCTGATGCACCCAAGGCAATTCGAGTGTGACGACCACGTTCTTCAAAAACTTCCACCAATAGGTCCGATGCACCATTAAGAACCTGTGGTTGTTCAGTGAATTGCTCATCTGAAAAAACATTTCCCTCCAATCGGACAATGTGGACAACCTTCTCTAAATCTCCAGTTGCTTGGTAAATCTGTGCCAAGCCGTTGATCGTTGCAAGTCGTGCAGCTTGGTAGCCTTGTGCGGTGGTTAAATCGCTACCCAACCGTCCAGTATATTTCAATACCGATCCCTCCCAAGGAAGTTGACCTGAGAGAACAATAAGATTGCCTGTGCGGACCCAAGCAACATAATTCGCCACAGCAGGAGGTGCGGGGGGTAAAGTGACACCTAAGCGATTGAGATTTTCTTTAGCAGTCATAACCGCTCAAAATAACCTAACAGTCTTTCAATTACCAAAAGCTATCCCGTTGATTTTACATATTTCGACCATCGGTTTGCCTGGTACTTGCCAAACCCAACGCTATAATGACCCTAAATGGAAATATCGAGCACCTCCTGGCTACACGTTGCCTTGTTGTTCTATTCGCTGGGCTTATGGCATGCATTGGCAACAGTGATACAACGAAAGCAGCAGATGTTTAAAACGGTCGTGCTGTCGTTTTTTTTGGGCGCTGCCGCACATCTGGTTTCAATTGTTGACCAGACGATTACCGTCGGGAAAATTCCAGTGTCAACACTGCATCAGATGGCTTCCTTAATTGGGTTCTTGATCACATGTTTTTTCCTGCTCTTTTATTGGCGCTACAAATATGAAAGCTTGGCAGTTTTCGTCTTCCCTACGGTGTTCCTACTCACGCTAGTCGGGAGCCTAGCAGCGCCAGTGACTGCTTGGAAGGGGCATTCTCTGATGAGCTGGTGGCTACCTCTGCACGTCGTCCTATTTTTACTTGGTTTTGCCGCGCTCTTTCTAACTTCCTGCTCTGGCATGATGTACATCATCCAAGAAAACGAGTTGAAATCCAAACGTCCACGAACCTTTTACTACCGATTACCTCCGCTCGGCACTCTGGATGACATCTCCTATTACTCGTTGGCTGTTGGGTTTGCACTTTGCACTTTAGCTCTCATTACAGGAAGTGTTTGGGCCTTTGTTGAATGGGGTGCCAATTGGGTCGTTGACCCTACTATCGCCCTGTCATTCCTGACATGGTTGATCTATTTAGGTATGATTTTTGGCCGGCTAGCAATCGGTTGGCGAGGTCGCAAGGCCGCCTACCTTTCAATTTTGGGGTTCTGTTCGGCAGCACTAACTTGGATCACGAATAGTGGCGTCCACTCCTTCATGCAGCGATAATCAACATGAATGTTCTTCTACTGGGATTGAGCCATAAAACTGCGCCAGTTGAGGTGCGCGAACAGCTAGCTTTTGATGAAAGTTCTAGTGGGTCGTTGGCATCTGCACTTACAGAACGGCCTGGAATTTCCGAGGCCATGGTCCTTTCGACTTGTAACCGAGTCGAATTCTTAGTGCAAAGCAATTCTGACTACGATGCTGCAGATGCAGTCCAAGCCTTTCTAAACGGAAAATCTACCATTACAGAGACGACACCCTTCTTCTATCGTTACCTCAATCGTGACGCTGTCAGCCACCTATTCCGTGTAGCCTCTAGTCTAGATTCGATGGTGATTGGCGAACCACAAATTCTTGGCCAAATTAAATCTGCTTACATTGCTGCTAAGGAGGCCGGAGCCATAAAAGGACAGCTCGGTGTGATTGTGAGCAATGCACTTCGAACTGCCCGCAAAGTTCGTAATGAGACCGGCATTGGTCAACTGACCGTCTCAACTAGCTATATAGCAGTAGAGCTAGCACGGAAAATCTTCGGAGACCTACGCGGACTTTCGGTTCTCCTCGTGGGAGCCGGGAAAATGTCCGAACTGAGCGCCAAACACTTGCAACAATCCGGTGTCTCCCATGTCTATATCACAAACCGCACCTACGAAAGAGCCATCGAGATGGCAAAATCCTTTGAGGGGAAAGCGGTTCCATTCGACCAGTTTCTTAGAGTCCTTCAGCAAGTTGATATTGTAATTTCCTCAACTGGATCATCAGAATTTATTCTCACAAAGGAAACAGCTTCGGGTGTAATTACTGCGCGCAGAAACCGACCGTTATTCCTAGTCGACATTGCGGTGCCACGGGATATTGACCCTGAAATTAATACGATCGACAACATTTTCGTTTACGACATTGACGATCTACAGCAAGTCGCCGATGCAAACTTGCACGAACGTCGTCGCCATGCAGAACTCGCTGAGTCCATAGTCCAAGAAGAAGTAGCAAAGATGATGCACCGAATCGAAACGGATGAAGTCGCACCCACTATCGTATCGATGCAGTCTGCACTCGACGATATACGCAGACACGAAATAACGCGTCATCGTTCAAAACTTGGTGAATTAACTCCAGAACAAGAACAAACCATCGAGGCTATCACCCGAGGAATCGTGAACAAGATCGCTCATCCGCCCATTGTTGAAATGAAGAAGATGGCAGGCAATTCAGATAGTCTGCACTTCGTGGAGTTCGTCAAACGTGCCTTCAATCTTAAGAAGTGACCATAAGATCATTTAGTTGAGTATTGTAAAAAGTCAGGTCATTGCATGCAGTCCATTACGATCGGTACACGTGGCTCCAAACTGGCTCTTTGGCAGGCCCGCTGGGTCCAAAAACAGCTAAATACCCTCGGCATCAAAGCCTCGATAACTGTCATCAAAACAACCGGAGATAGGATCACGGATGTAGGTCTGTCCGCGCTAGGCGCCCAGAGCAGTTCAAAAGGTATTTTCATCAAAGAAATTGAGGAAGCTCTTCTCGATGGAAAAATAGACTTAGCAGTGCATAGCTTGAAGGACATTCCAACGGAGATAGATACACGCCTCTCGATATCAGTTATTCCAAAGAGAGCCGATCCACGAGATGTGCTGGTCGGCCGTAGTCTCAATAAGTTATGCCATGGGGATCGAGTCGGGACCAGCTCGTTGCGCCGCGCAGCGCAAATGAAACATCTGAGACCGGATGTTGAGATCCTTGAGATTCGTGGTAATGTCGATACTCGGCTCAAGAAGTTGGATGATAATCAGTACGATTCTATTTTGCTAGCTGCCGCTGGGCTTCATCGACTCGACCTGGAGAGCCGCATTGCCGATATTCTTGAATCTGACGTTATGATTCCCGCTGTTGGACAAGGAGCACTAGCTATTGAGACACGCTCTGACAGTGACGAGTTGTTAGCCTTGCTCCGTCCGATCCATGACACAGAAACAGAAAAGATGGTGACCGCCGAACGTGCTCTATTGGCCGCATTCGGAGGTGGATGCCACGTGCCTCTCGGAGCACATGCAGTACTAAAGAACAACATCTTAACCCTCAATGCAGTGGCTGTCTCACCCGATGGAAAATTAGTAATCAGAGCCCGCCGCAGCAGCAAACCGAGCCAAGCGCAGTCACTGGGCCAAAAAACAGCTGAGCAGCTATTGTCGAGAGGTGCTCGGAAGATTATCGATTCGCTTTAGATTGCATGTGAAGATTCTCACTAATGTTTTCGTTGAGAAATTCTATACAGCAGACGGTGCAACGACGACGTTTATGGGTTGGCCATCCAGAAAACTGAACACATTATCAATGGCCAGTTTGAGTCCAGCCTCAAGAGCTTCCCGCGTAATCCCTCCAGAGTGTGGTGTTAGCACGACATTTGGTAGCTTCATAAGAGGGTGTCCTCTAGGGAGTGGCTCCACATCAAAAACATCAAGCCCTGCACCGGAAATCTTTTTCTTCTCAAGCGCTTCAACTAGTGCCACTTCATCTACAATTGGCCCGCGTGCCGTATTAATAAAAATCGCCGTTGGCTTCATCCATTCAAACTCTCGAGCACCTATCAAACCGATTGTTGAAGGGGATTGGCGCAGGTGCAGACTGACAATATCACTCGAGCGATAGAGTTCTTCCAGTTCGATTAATTCAACGCCCAATTCATCAGCAAGAGTGACACTCGGATGCACTGTCCAAGCAACAACTCTCATACCAATACCTTTCGCAATGCGAGCTGTTTGGCGCCCAATGGCACCCAGCCCAATGACACCAAGTGTCTTACCATGTAGCTGTGTCACAAAGGCGCGTGGCCAACCACCAGCTCTAGTTTCCAAATCGATCTCCGGAATGCGACGCGCGGTCGCCAACATAAGAGTCAGACAATGCTCGGCCATTGATATGGCTGATACGCCAGGAGTATTGGTCACCGTGATGCCATGACGAACAGCCGCCTCCAAGTCAACGTGATCTGTTCCAGTACCCCATAGTGAAACGATTCTGAGGGCTGGACATGTACTGAAAACAGCCTCGGTGAAATCAACTGATGCGCGAATATTTATTACTGCCTCCGCAGATTGCACTCTTTTGATTAGTTCTTGTTCGGAACTAGGCAATGAGTCGTAGTAAGAAATTTCAACACGACCTTTAAGTTCCTGATACGCTTCACTCGGGCCCATCACAGCCGGATCATCATCTGGTATTACAATAAGTGGTTTTTTCATGAAAATTAGTCTCTATCCAGTCGGTATAAGTTCTTCTGGGAGTTCATCACAGACACAGCGAAAACCAACATCATGACTGTAGCTGTTAGGAATAACTTTGAAGCGATCTGATATGCGGAGAACACGAGACGTGGTAAACCAGGATCCACCTCGTACAACTTTCTCTATTCCTTGATGAGGCCCGCGTGGATCTTCAATTGGTGAGACTTTATAATAACTTTCAGAATACCAATCAGATAACCACTCCCAAACATTTCCGGACATCTCATGTAGACCCCATGAATTAGCCCTAAAGCTCGCGCCGGGAGAAGTGTAGAGCCAAGCGTCCTGCCATCCAACACCACGGTAGTTTGCATGCTCATGAGTTACTTCATCTCCCCAAGGAAACTTGTTCGTCGTTTTGTCGGCACGGGCGGCGTATTCCCACTCACTTTCGGTCGGGAGACGTCCTCCAGCCCAACGACAAAATGCCTCTGCAGAAAGCCACTTAACACGTACGATTGGGTGATCTATTCTTTGCCAATTTTTATTAAATGGTGGTGGTTCGGGCAAAGTTCTTTGAGTTGCTTGGGTGAATTTAACATACGACTTCACGGAAACTTCTGTTAAACCCATCCAGTATCCTTGCGTCAACCGTACCTCGTGACGAGGAAACTCATCACTGTCACAGGAGTAGTCGTCACTCAGACACCCCATCTTAAAGCTACCTGAAGAAATCCAAATATAGGACATCCCATCGATAGGGTTTTCTCGTATCGTTCCTGACAATGGAGACTGTTTCGGTTGTGACAGCCCTATCTGACAGCAGAAAAAAAGGCAGATCATCAGTCTTTGTAGAAAACTGAATCTGTGGATCATATCCTCAAACCAAACAAACAGAGCACTTAGTCAAGTGAACATTGCCAGTCTTACAGCATGAGTAGGTGTCGGCGTATCAGCCGAAGCAATACACCACTACTTGTTCAACCGACTGCAAGCTAACGCCGCACCAGCAATGTCGATAGCTCCACCTCCAGACTCTACATGGGCCACCTTGCCGTTTTTATCAATAACAAAAGTTGTCCGGTTAGAGATCTTGGCGGCAGCATTGTAGATGCCATACTTCTTCGAAACATCGCCTGTGGCATCACTCAGTAATGCAAACTCCAAACTCAGGGACTTCGCAAACTGTGTGTTTTTTTCAATGTCGTCTGTACTTACTCCGAAAACAACCGAATCACTGTCAGTGAAATTAGCAATACCAGCCTGGTAAGCCTTCATTTCACGTGTTCAACCACCAGTGAAAGCTTTTGGGAAAAAAGCCAGAACAACATTGTTTTTGCCTCGGTAGTCGGATAAGCTCACATTGCTTCCGTCAGTGGCTGGCAGGGTAAAATCGGGTGCTGCATCTCCCACGACCACCTCAGCACCTGATACACCTGTACTCAAAGCAGCCATGCCAAACAACGCACTTCTTCTTGTTATTGAATTCATAAAGCTTCTCTCATTTCGCGATACCCAAGTCCAAGATCTGCACCTGGAAAAATTCTACCAAAGGTGAATCAAGAGGGTCTAACTTACGTCGTCCCCTCGAGCGACTCAACCTCTTGTTGATCACGCAAACTTTGATGATAGGCTCTCAGCATTCCCACTGCAGTCGCCACAACAAGAGGGCCCAACACAATACCGAGCAATCCAAATACACTAATGCCGCCTAATACGGCGACGAGAACCAGTAAACCATTAAGTTGTGCTCGACCAGCTATCAAAATGGGTCGCAAAACATTGTCCACACCACTGATCAATAGAAATCCGAACACAATCAGGAGAATGGCTTTTCCTGTCTCACCGTTTGCAAAGGTTCCGACGGCCGCTGGAATCCAAATCAACCAAGGTCCAACCACTGGCAAAAAAGCTAAAAAAGCAACCATCACACCCCAGAAAATAGGAGATGGCATGCCGAGAACCCAAAATACCAACCCTCCAATCAGGCCCTGTACAGAGGCCACAATAAAACCACTCAAAATTGTCACCGAAATAAGACCAGATACCTCACCACGCATCCGCTCGTTGTACTCACCATCCAATGGAGAAATGTCATGCAACATCTGAACCGTCTTATGGCCATCTCGAAACAAATAGAACATGGTCGTCACCATGACTACCAAGTCCACCAGAAAACCGACAATATTACCAGCAAAACGAGCTGAGTAATTGGCAATTAGACTACCTGTTCGACTTCCTACCTCATCAACTATATCGTCCAAACTACCAACAGGGATTGGCGATCGTGCCAATTGCTCTTCGATCCAGACCCTGACTTTTGGTAACACCTCTTCAGAACGAAACTGGCCGGCTACAGAAACAGCCTCCACGGTAAAAGCAGGGACTAGCCAAGCCATAGGAGCAACCAGCAAAATCATTGCTAAAACTACTGAAACTATGGCTGATGCACTCGCGCTTGGAATCCATCTTGAAATTCTTCTATGAACTGGAAAGAGGAAAATGGTCAGGATGGCCGCCCAGGTTAACGGCGCCAAAAAAACCTTAGTTACTTCATATAGAAGGTAAATCACCAGGGCTGCCAAACCAAAGGTGATTGCCCTCTGAAAACTCGGACTGGTTACACGCTCCATCATCACTTCTACCAAAGTATAGCGAGCAGCGTACCACCAGACAGCCGCACGATCGCTAATTTTAGTAATGCTGCCGACCATAGGTCACATGGCCAGTCCAATCTGAACACCCGATTGAAACAAATACCTCTGCTAGATGAATAGATTATGCACTCTCCACTTGGCATTGATTTCAGTTAGGTGTGCATCACGTCTATGGCTTACAAGATCCACGTCGGACTTCTCGCTCCAGTTATAATAAACGCGAGCTTGGTAAACCAAATACCGTTTTAGCACGTCACAAAAGATGACAAGAGTCAATCCAAATTAGTTGCAGGAGAATTTTGCATGGAACGTAGACGAACCCTTCTAGTGATGAATCAGATCAGAGATAGTAAGTGGCTTCCTGGGTCTCTAGTCTTGTTGACACTAACGATTGGTATAGTCATCGGGACATTGATCTCTAGTGATGTTGGCGCTGCCCGCAAGCAACCAGTAGCACCAGATGCCACCCCTCTATTGATTCCAAAAGCCATACCAATCGAAAATGAGTTTTCAGCAATAGCAAAACGAGTTCGTCCGGCAGTGGTCAACATCCAAGTGGAATTCCAAGAAAAATCTAGTCGAGCTCCTTCAAAAGGCAACTCCCGAGAGGATTTTTTTAGACGATTTTTTGGAATGCCAGAAAACCCTTTCGGTGGACAAATGCCCCGAGAACGACAGCGACGGCGCCCCGGTGAAGGGTCGGGAGTCATCGTCGACCCTAAGGGCTACGTGATTACGAACAATCACGTGGTTGGAGGTGCCGATCGTATCCGCGTTAGGCTCTTTGATGATGACACTAAACTATATGAGGCAAATATCATTGGAGTAGACGCCGAAACAGATATTGCGGTCCTAAAGATAGAAATCAGCCGTGAAGTCCCATTTGCGGCTATAGGTAATTCTGAAACAGTTGATGTTGGCGATTGGGCGATTGCTGTAGGGTCACCTTTCGGGTATCGAGAAACGGTCACAGTTGGAATCATTAGCGCTAAATCACGCGAAGTAGCCGCTGGACGTCCACGACCATTTCAGAAATTTTTACAGACCGATGCAGCTATTAACCCCGGCAACAGCGGCGGTCCATTGCTGAATATTCGTGGTGAAGTAATCGGCATTAACACCGCCATCGTATCCAACTCGGGAAGTTTTCAAGGTTTAGGTTTTGCGCTTCCTTCTAATGACGCCGCGAGGGTATACAACCAGATTATTCAGCATGGGAAGGTGGCTCGTGGTTCTATTGGCATCGAATTCCAGTCAAATCAGTCACCAGCACTTCTGCGCACTTTCGGAGCTCCTGACGGAGGCGTCCTTGTTGGCCGTGTCAAACCTGGCGGACCGGCCGATCGAGGAGGTGTACAAAAAGAAGATGTGATCATCAAGATCGGAAATCAACCGGTTAAGAATGGAGACCAACTTATCGCGATTATTTCTGAAACTCCCGTGGGTTCGAGTATAAGCGTAGTAGTGGTGAGAAATGGCAAACATGTCAATCTCGATGTGGAAATCGAGGACCGTGCCGAACTATTTTCCGAACGAGCGGGAGTATCTCAGCAACCGAAAGGAGCCCGAGGAAGTGAGACCGAGGTGATATTAGGGTTTTCGGTCAAAGATCTCAACCAAGAGACACGTGACCGCATAGGCTACAGAGATCTCGAAGGTGTTTTGGTGACCAAGGTAACACCTGCTTCATTCGCCGACGACATCGGTCTCCTACGCAATGACATCATTGTGGGGATTAATCGCAAAAAGGTTCAACGCGTTTCAGACATTGAAAAGATCCAAGATGATCTCAAACCTGGCAGCGACGTAGCGGTCAAAATCGCTAGATTAGCGGGACACGATAACTGGGCAACGCACTACCTAGCAGGAGTGTTGCAGAAAACCGAAACAGAATAGATATAAGGTTGTAAACCTTATATCTATATGGTGGTCCTATCACGTGGACTTCTCAAGTCGCTCGCGAACTCGATACTTGAGACGACAGGTACTCCACAACAACATCGCATATACAGGTAGGTATTGTAGAAGACGCAATTCAAAGCTGTCATGCCAGATTCCCAAGACTGTGTAATCAATCAGAACGTGGTACGACAGGACGATCAAGGTTGTCCAAAGAAGTAGACCAATATTGGGATAAATCGCTATGAAAGGAACCAGCCAGCCAAGGTACCAGGGAAAGCAGTTTGCAGAAAGAAGTAGCATGACAACTACAGCCGCCATAGACCCTTGAACAATCCCCCATCGTAAGGTAACTAATACAAGCAACATAGCCAGCAGTAGGACTATAGTTACAGCTGTAGTCAAGCGATAATCATCGCCACTAATGGCTAGGATCACAGCGTAAATGCCTGCATTATTTTGTCGGCCATCGGTAAAAACTGACAGGGTCGCTCCCCAATTAGCAATGCCGTCCCAGTACGGGGCAAGCAACAATGAGACAAGAGCTAGAATAGAAAACGTTGTTTTGCTCCAAAAAAGTCGCCTCACCGTGCCATGCAAGATAAAAAGAGGTACCAGAAGAAGCGGCCAAAGCTTTGTCAGGACTGCTACTGATAGCCAATTCCAAGCTCTATGCCAACGGCAGGACACAGCCGCACTGAGAGCAAGGACCACAAAGAGCATAACCAGAGGGTCATTATGTCCTTGACCCCAAAATTCAACGATAATGAGTGGTGACCAAAGATATATTAACAACCAACTCGGCGGCCTATTTAAAACGCGCAGAAGACCCACTAATGCCCAGCCGACCATCAACTCGATCAATGCAAAAGGGATTTTAAAAAACCATGCTTGCCGTACAGGGTCATCCGTCACACTAGCCGTAATTGTGTATGTCGCAGCGTAGACCATTTCCAGTACTGGACCGTACACAGTCGGTAGTTGTTTTCCGGGGATTGATCGATAACTTTCATCCTGTATGTGACTCCAAGAAGGACTCTCTGGAGCTGCGGTGTATGGATTACCTCCAGCGACCTGCAACATGCCATTCCAGCGATAACGATGTAGATCTTCGGACAGCTGAAGATCTAGGGGTAGCATTGTCAATCGAAACAAAATCGCCATACTCCAAATGAATCGCACTCCCGCACGTCCAAGGTAAGCTTGATTTTTATTGATGACCAGGTAACAAGAAACCAGGTAGGATAGGGAGGCTACTAGGTATGCCGTGATGAACTCCACAACGTGTGGTGGGTTCTGCCTAGTGCCATGCAGGCTGACAAGCGCCACCTCCATCATGACAGCAAGCAACAGAAGTAGTCCGTAATGACGGTTCAGCACTTGACAGTTAAACCTCTTTTTAGCCTCTTGCCATTTCTCCACACATGTTGCCCACACCAGGGGAAATTAAAGTGGTTCTAGTGGTCGTGACAGATTGGCTGACTGTCACAGCTCCGAGTGCATACCAGATTACCTATTTCGAATGGGTTTTGTTAGCTCTTTACTTCACACTGATGGTCATATTAAGCATCTTGGGGTTCCACAGGTATCAGTTGATATATCTTCATCGCAAACACCACGATAAAGTCATTCACCAGCCCAAGCACATGTTTGACCAACTTCCCACAGTGACTGTACAGCTGCCAATTTACAACGAACCGCACGTTATCGAAAATTTGCTCGAATCAATTAGCCAAATCGACTATCCAAGGGAACTACTGCAGATACAAGTGTTGGACGATTCAACCGATGAGACTAGCAAAATAGCAATCGATACCATCAATCGTCTAGAGACCCAGGGATGCCCGATAGAGTACCGCTGGCGGCCAAACCGACAAGGTTATAAAGCTGGCGCACTAGAAGCCGGGCTAACCTGGGCACGTGGTGACTTAATCGCGATTTTCGATGCTGATTTTTCTCCTAGTGCCGATTTTCTTCACCAAACGGTTCACTACTTTAGTGATCCCTCAGTCGGTGTAGTACAGACTCGTTGGACATATCGCAATCGAGACCAGTCACTTCTTACCCGGTTGCAGGCCATACTGCTTGATGGACATTTCGTTTTCGAGCATGGTGCCCGATCGTGCTCAGGACGCTTCTTTAATTTCAACGGAACAGCCGGCGTCCTCCGCCGGTCAATGATTCAAGATGCCGGTAATTGGCAACATGACACTCTCACCGAAGATACCGATTTGAGTTACCGGGCACAAATGAGAGGTTGGAAACACCTGTATTTGCCAGACGTCGAAGTACCTTCTGAGCTACCCCTTGATATAGCATCATTTCAAACTCAGCAAGCACGCTGGGCAAAAGGGCTGACGCAAACAGCAAAAAAAACACTCCCTAATCTCATGCGGTCAAACCTGCCTGGAAAAATCAAACTAGAAGCGTGTTTTCATCTTGCCTCGAACTTCTCGTTCCCTTTGATGATCATCCTAACTCTTCTACTGCCACTAACCGTTGTGATTCGTCACCAAAGCCAAAGCGATTACTTGTTTTACTATGATCTACCAATCTTCCTGGGTACATTCTCTTCTCTCTGTTCCTTTTACCTACTTGCTCAACGAGAACTTCACCCGCAAGATTGGAAGAAGAACTTTTTGCTTATGCCGTGGCTGCCCGCGATCGGCATTAGTCTTACTTTGACAAATGCTCGTGCAGTCATGGAAGCTATCTTCAACATTCCCTCCCCGTTTGAACGAACCACTAAACTTGCCGGACGTTCACCCACGTTGCCAAACTCAACTGGTAATCCCAGTTTATGGCTCTCTGCGGTTCATCTTGCTGCAGGGAGCTACTTCACTTTTTTCTTGGGCTACTCATTACTAACAGGAAACTGGGTATCTCTCCCATTTCTGTTTCTTTTTGCACTAGGTTACTTCTTCGCTGGGACGCTGCTCCTGAAAAGCAGAAAATGATATCCATTGCTACTAGTAGTACACCTCACTGGCACTTATTTCGAGCATCCGGACTGTCGATGCGCCACAGAATAATAGCTATCTGGTTATAGGTTTAGCAAAGAGGCTTTCAGAATTTTCGTGACCAGTTTTTCGGCCATCGTTCCACTACAACTTTCTTGTCAGTGTAAAACTCGACTGCATCACGCCCTTGTCCGTGCATGACACCCAAAAAACTGTCTTTCCAGCCACTGAAAGGAAAGTATGCCATCGGAGCAGCTACACCGATGTTGACACCAACGTTGCCCGTAGGCACCTCATAGCGAAACTTGCGGGCTACCGCACCGTCACTTGTAAAGATTGAAGAAGCATTTCCGTATGGGTTTGCCGCAATTAATTCAATCGCTGCTTCGATAGTATTTACATGAACAAGACTTAAAACGGGCCCGAATATTTCAGTCTCTGACAGAGTACTCCCTGAAGAAACATTATCGAGCACTGTCGGATATAAAAAATTTCCGTTTTTATGAGTGGAAGTTTTGACCCCTCGACCATCGAGTACAGCTTTAGCTCCTTCGGCTACACCTTGCTCGATAAGTCCCTCTATGCGTTCCTTGCTTTGCGATGTGATGACTGGCCCCATCTGAACACTTTCGTCAAGACCAGAACCTACTGACAACGAAGATGCAACATCGACGATAGCATCTCGGAAATGATCCCGTGCCTCACCGACCGTCACTGCGGTAGAAACTGCCAGGCAACGCTGACCAGCACAACCGAAAGCACTATCACTAACAATCTTAACTGTCATCTCAGCGTCCGCATCGGGCATCACAACAACGTGATTTTTTGCCCCACCTTGACATTGCACACGTTTACCATTCGCTGAAGCCCGGGCATAAATATACTTTGCAACAGGGGTTGATCCAACGAAACTGACTGCTCTTACATCTGGGTGATCTAGTAAAACATCAACGGCCCCTTTGCAGCCATTGGCTACATTGACAACACCTGGTGGCAAGTCGAGGCGCCCGAGTAAATCGATAATTTTAGTAACAGTTAATGGAGTTTTTTCAGATGGCTTAAGGACCAAAGTATTGCCACAAGCCAATGCGTAAGGTAGAAACCAGAGAGGGATCATAGATGGAAAATTGAAGGGCGTAATGATCGCAACAACACCTAAAGGCTGACGGATCATAATCTCATCGATACCTTGTGCAATATCCTCAAGGTTGTAGCCCTGCATCAGGGTCGGGATACCACAAGCAACCTCAACATTTTCGATTCCACGTCGCAGCTCACCACGCGACTCAGCTAAGGTCTTGCCGTTCTCAAGAGTTATCGTCCGAGCGATCTCATCGAAGTTAGCTTCGAGTAACTGCTTGAATCCAAAGAGGTACTGGATTCGTTCCCCCGCAGGTATGCGGCGCCAGTCTAAAAACGCTCTAGAAGCAGCCTCGACAGCTGCTAAAGCACCTTCGCCACCATCTGCTGGAACTCTACCAAGTAATTCCCCTGTAGCTGGGTTGCGAATTTCCGAAAACACCTCATCTTTGGGGGCTTGAGGGCATCCTCCTACGTAATGTGTAATCGGTTCCATCGGATCTTTACTGAAAAACTAGACTATCAACGGACTACGGAACAAGATCTCGTGACACATCAATATGGTCGATAACACCGATCACGGCAGCATCGATCGGAGAACCGGGCAAATCCATGGCAGTCATAGCTGTCCAACCGTCCATCGCCAGCAAAACTTGATCACCTAAGCCAGCATCCATCGGGTCTACCGCAACCAAAGGAGTAACACTTTCGAGTGGCTCCCCCTGTAAATCAGCTGGTGCCACAATGAGCAACTTCAAGCCTTCATGGCTAGGATGCTTCTTAGTGGAAACAGTCTCGCCAACAACACGTCCTATGATCACGTTGTAGTTCCTCGCCCAGTTAATCCATCTTGGTTTCGTCTGAAATCGTCTACAATCCCAACAATCGATGCATCCGTACCTACGCTTTCTGGTCTAAATGCAAAGGATGCCTCGCGGCCTCGACACCAGTAAACAATCTCTCTCGAACCAGCACCAACTGCGTCAAGGGCTACCAGTTCATGACCATTATCTCGACCACTCGAGTCAATGGGCTGAATCACAATTAACTTCTGGCCTTGCAAAGATTCATTCTTCACAGAGCACCACAAACGCCCAACCACACGCCCCAAGCGCATAGTTAACCCTCTTTCCTAACTGGATCATCTAAGTCGAGCGAGTCAACGATGCCCACGATAGCCGTGTCAACCGGACTGTCCTTACAGTCCTCCGCCATACGAGCAGAACTACCTTGCACCGCAATAACTTGTTCACCAACACCTGCTCCCACGGTGTCTACGGCGACCCTAAAGTCATCTCTAGAGTTACCTCTAGGTGACTCTAATTGTAGGACGAGCAGCTTCCGCCCCTCCAAACGAGGGTCTTTGCGGGTAGCCACAACTGTACCTACGACACGCGCAAGAATCATCCCAGGCGTCCTTCTTTAGCCTAATTTACTTAGAATCGATATTGAAAATATCGTCCAAGCTAGTATGAGGTCTCGGAATCACATGGACAGCGAGAAGTTCACCAACACGGCGAGCCGCTGCTGCACCTGCATCTGTGGCAGCTTTCACAGCAGCAACGTCACCACGACAAAGCACCGTGACGTATCCCGACCCTATCTTCTCCCAGCCAACCAACTTGACGTTGGCAGCTTTGACCATGGCATCTCCGGCTTCGATCAAAGCGACCAAGCCTCTTGTTTCAATCATTCCCAGGGCTTCGCCCATTGAATTTACTACCTCCTCGGCATTCTATTGCCTCGCCCGTACAGCCTCCTCGACCAGTTGCAACAACTCGTCACGGGTAACCGTAAAGCGCTCTTCTTTGTCGGACTGATTTCCTCCAGCAACAGTATCTTCAGCAGTAACCGGGCAGCCAGGCTGCTGTACAGAATTTGACTGGACGCCATAGCGCCCACGTGCTTGGAAAAGCTTGTCTACCTCACCACGCGGCAGAGAGCGGGCACCACCAAGCATCTCCGCAACAAAGTTGATCCGTGCGAAATGCTCCACAGTCTCCATTCGAAAGTAAGCCTGATGGACGTCTTTTCCGTAGCTGACAGCGCCATGATTAGCCAGTAATATTGCATCATATTTCGGAATTAAGGGCATCATTGGTTCAGTCAATGCCGGCGTGCCAGGCAAACCATAATCGGCCAGTGGAACACACCCCAAACCAATCACGACCTCCGGTAAAAGTGCTTTATTTAGAGAGAGCCCAGCACTCGCAAAACCCGTCGCTACAGGCGGATGAGCGTGTACTACTGACATAACATCGGGGCGCAGTTTATAGATGGTCAGATGCATGGCAATTTCGGAAGTGCCTTCTAGGTTCCCCGAAAGTTTCTTTCCGTCATTGTCCAACACTATGAGATCATCTGGGCGCATCATCCCCTTACTCACACCTGTTGGCGTAGCTAAGATCCTCTCATAGTCGAGGCGGATAGTGATGTTACCGTCGTTAGCAGCCACCCATCCCTTGTCGAAGACGAGTCTACCCACATCTACGATATCTTGCCTATACTCGCGCTCGGTTTTAACCATTCGGAACTCGTATCGTAGCGTGAGCCACAAAAGAATGTAAAGCAAATGGCAGTTATTGGTACTACTTCATAGGAAATCTGGTTAAGGAATGAGCCCTTCAGGTTGACAACATAATTGTAAGTCCACAAACCCGTTGTAGTGGTCATTCTGAGTGTCATTGCGTTCGTGATATCTAATTATCAAAGTGGTCTCAATGCCAACTGAACACCACTGGAGACCAAATTATGAGGTGTCTTTTAGGGGGAACCTGTCACAATTGGAGTCATGAGAAAAGTCGAGACACGACTCCGGGTACGATACGCCGAAACCGACCAGATGGGTATCGTCTACTACTCTAATTATCTAGTTTGGATGGAAGTCGGCCGTGTTGAGTACTGCAACCAAGCAGGGTTCCAATACCGTGACATGGAACGCAAGGGCGGTGTGATGCTAACGGTGACCGAAGCCCAGTGTACATACCGAGCAGCTGCAGAATTCGATGATGAAGTACAGATCCTTACATGGGTTACTGACTTGCGTTCACGCAGCTTGCGCTTTGCCTACGAAATGCGGCGTGCCCGGAATTGTCAACTCCTTGCCACCGGTGCGACCCAGCATTTGGTTTGCAACCTCGATGGAAAACCCGTCCGCCTCCCTAAGCAATACCGCTCTTTCTTTGACGTTTAGCGCCGATCTTAACCAGCTTAATTTCAAATGCTGGATTGCGAATCACTGAAAGGCTGAGAAACAGCGGATTTGGGCGGTGCCGGGTTTGGCTTATACAGACTCACCAAACATCCCCCAATAGCAGCAAGAAGTATTCCACCAACAAACTGCCAACGAATTCCCGACCATCCACCTACTGGAGGATGCATCACTATAGCTACAACCGCGTTCACGATCGGAGCCCCGGCAAAAATGATCGACATTACAACCGCAGGAGTTCCCTTCGCACCAAAGGCTAACAAGACACAAAAGGCGCCAATAGCACCAAAAACTCCGGCAATCAGCGATAGAGACGCTCCTTTGATTGGAAAGTTCCAATCAGATCCATTCAAAATCAGAACCGTAAGAGGAGCTAAAACTGCAGTCAAGAAATACGCAATACCAACAAATAAAAAAGCCTTGTAGCGACCGTTAGATGGGTCTCCCATAGCTATCTGTCCACTGTGTAGAAAGATGCCGTAAACACCCCATGCACCTACAGTCATCAACGCATATACCAGCCAAGTCATCGCCGTTTGATTCATCTCTGTTACTCCATGCACTGTCACACTGCCACCACTCACAATTCACTAACACGGAATCCGAAGCATATCCTTTTCAATCACAAGTCGCAAGCGTAAAAACCAAGACGCAAAAGATGAAAATAACCATTGATAAATGTTAAAGCATTAGGCTTCTGCAGTAACGAGTGTCATGTTCGGATGCAGCCCTCATTGACAGTCAATAATGACAGGTATGACCGTAGGAAGCTTTTAAATCAGGCCTAGTCCGCAAAAATCTGACCAAATATTCTTCCCAAAAAGTACTTGACTGGTATCAGGGTGATGTATATACTTCAATAGGCGAACAAAATAGGAACAATATAAGAATGCTGAGCGAACAAATGAAGTCTCAAATCAATATCGGGCCAGCTGGTTGGTCATATCAGAATTGGCAACATGTTGCTTGCCCTGTACCGCGACCAAGAGGCTTCCACGAAGTTTCCTACTTAGCAAACTATTTCCCAGTGATCGAGGTAAAAAGCTCCTTTGAGCAACCCTTGAGACCCGAGATCACTGCTGTTTGGCTAAAACAAGTAGAGCATATTCCACAGTTTCAGTTTACCGCTAAACTATGTCGAATATTCACACACGAGTGCATACTACGCCGAGAAGATGTGAGAGCGGCCCAATACGGTTTTGCTCCACTCCTAGAGGCTGGACGACTTGGGGCCATACTAATGCAATTCCCATCGTCTTTTCGTGCCAGTAAAGAAAATCAAAACTATTTAACTCGTCTCCGAGAGGCGTTTCGAGATTTTCCATTGGTGGCCGAACTGCGTCATGTCGATTGGAACCAGGAAGATCTTCTGCGCCAACTAACCGATAGAGAAATTGGGTTCGCGAATATCGACCAACCTCAATCACCTCACTCAATGCCAGTTACAGCACACGCTACATCCCAAATCGGATACTTTCGCCTCCACGGGCGAAACTACGCCGAATGGAATTCCTCCGCAAGTAACTCTTTTTCATTGCACAACGGAGCCTCGGAACAAACCCGTTACAACTATCTGTACTCGACGGAACAACTTGCGGCTTGGAGTTCTCGAATCAAAAGTGTTTCACAGCAAACTGTCAAAACATTTGTTGTAACCAATAATCACTTCCGTGGCCAAGCATTAGTTAACGCTTTACAGTTGATGAGCATAATCTCAAATCGGCAGGTGAATGTCCCACCACAACTTCGCAACGCTTACTCCAAACTGATACCCATTACCAAAAACATACCGAAACGAAGGTCACTGTTTATGTTTCCAGTCACCACAACTCGACACCAGTTAATTGCTAGCTGATCGAGTAAAGGTCAATCTTTCTAGTTTTCGGAACAGTAGGCACTCGAGGGGACCGTGTTGGTACATTCAATGCTCTCAGTCATGCCGGAAGAGATCGTTGCACAGGCCACATCAGTGGCCGTACGAGTTGCCTCTTCCTCCGTGGGAGCTCTCGCAATACTGCAATTGGTTGAGCCGTTATAAGTCATACAGACTTCGCACGAGTACTGTTGCAAACCCATGGTGGAGTATATAAGCAAACCCAGCACAAACAAACTGAATCCAATCGATAGTAAAGTGATCTTCGACACTTGCAGTATCGTCATTATACTCGTAGTAACCAACAGTTTGAAATACCATGGGGCCAGGCATTGGACACCTTTGGTTGAACTTTCGGCTAAAATTAGTGAAACTTTAGTACTTGGATAGTCCGATAGATAGCACTCAGTCCCAATTCTTATTAGGGCTGACTGTCGCAGGGAAGGAATAGGGGATGGCTTATCCAGAATACTTGATAGCCCCAATGAGAGAAGAGTTGTCGCGTTTGGGAGTCATTGAAACTCGTACCCCAGAACAGGTGGACGAAGTTCTGACTGCAAATAGCGGAACCGTTTTGATGGTGGTGAATTCGGTGTGTGGTTGTGCTGCCGGATCAGCAAGACCGGGAGTCATCAAATCACTTGAAAGTGAAATAAAACCTGACAAGGTAGCTACGGTTTTCGCAGGTGGTGATATTGAAGCCGTATCACATGTGCGGCAGATCCTCTCGGATCATCCACCATCGTCTCCATCGGTTGTGTTGTTTCGTGATGGCGCCCCAGTCTACATGCTTCACCGTCATGAGATTGAAGGTCGTGACCCATCGCAAATTTCAGCAGCCCTACAGCAGGCTTACCAAGAGCATTGCTCAGCATGAACCACATGGAGAGCAATTCACTCGATCCCAGTTGGGCACTAGCAGACTGAGTCAATCAGAGGTTGGCGGGAATACACGACCCTCCCCTGAAAACACGATCTGAGCTCACTAACTTGATAGTGTTGAACCGCGCAAAAAACAAACTATCTATGGAATTGATTCAGGTGCACAAATGTCTGAAAACTGACTACTCCGTCAGGTTTATACAACCCTTTTCCGCACTCCAAACAGTCCGCCCATGTACGATGGTCTCTACCGGTCCGCCCTTAAATTCTCTGCGGTCAAATGGAGAGTTTTTACTCTTCGACTTTGATTCAGAGACATCAAAAGTCCAAGCACGATTAAGATCTAAAATTGTAATATCCGCCTCAGCACCTTTTCGCAGTGTTCCCTGCATCAGGCCACCTATTACACTTGCTGGACCGGTCGTAAAAAGTTCAACCATGCGCATCAAACTGATCGTACCAGGAACCACCAACCGTTCAAGCGACAGCCCCACTGACGTTTCCAGACCAGTTACACCAAATGGACAACGTTCAAATTCTTGTGCCTTCATGTTGCCGGTGTGTGGTGCGTGATCCGTCGCAATTGCATCGATTACACCGTCTGCTAAACCCTCGATCGCAGCCTCTATATCCTGATCTGTACGCAACGGGGGTCGCATTTTATAGTTACTATCGTATCCGGGAATGTCCGTATCGACTAGCGTGAAGTGGTGAGGTGAGACCTCACAGGTAATTGGGATTCCGAGTTGTCGTGCTTGTCGCACAATAGCGATTGAGTTCCTTGTGGATATATGGGCGATGTGGCACCTAGCACCAGTTGACTCGGACAGAATAGCGTTACGCGCAACCATTACATCTTCTGCACTGGAAGGAATGCCGCCTAATCCAAGCCTTGTGGCTTGATGACCTTCATGGATATCGCCACCCAAACTCAAGTTCAAATCTTCACAGTGGTCGATAACAGTCATATCGAAAGAACTAGCGTATTGCATCGCTCTCCGCATCACACCTGAATTCATGACCGGTAATCCGTCGTCAGAGACAGCAACAGCGCCGGCTTTCTTCATTGCTCCAATCTCAGCAAGCTGTTCTCCCTGGCTACCTTTCGTGACTGCACCAATCGGAAATACATTTACGATCGCTTTGCGCCGTGCCCGCTCGACAATAAAACTCGTCACCGTCGGACTATCATTCACTGGAATCGTATTAGGCATACAACAGACCGAAGTAAAACCACCAGCTGCCGCAGCTCGCGCACCTGACTCAATAGTCTCTGCATGTTCTATACCTGGCTCACGAAGATGCACATGGATGTCAATGAACCCTGGTGCAACAATCAATCCAGAAGCATCTTTAACTTCAGCATCTGTTGCTTCAATCGCTCTATCAAGCGCTGCGATTCGCCCATCTTCTATCAGCACATCTAATACATCGTCCTGTCCAGAATCAGGATCAACAACGTGGCCATTCTTGATTAGTAGTTTGGTCATTACAAAGATTACAGAGCACGCCGATCGAAAATATACAATTCTAATTGCACTTTGCTAGGACACACCGCAAGCCCTCTCTAAAACAGCCATACGAACAGCTACACCGTTTTCAACCTGATTTAAGATCATCGAGCGGGGAAAATCAGCAACTTCAGAAGAAAGCTCGCGCCCTCTGTTTATCGGTCCCGGGTGCATCACAATGGCATCAGACTTGGCAAGTTTCAAATGCTCTATACCCAGTCCATAGAACTGAAAGTATTCGTTCTTGGGAAATGGCAGCATATTTTGTCGTTCAAGCTGCACTCGTAACATCATAATAACGTCCGCACCAGTCACTGCATCCTCAATGTTGTGAGTCAAGCGGATACGCTCCGCCAGATGGGCCATATTAGGAGACAGCATCGTAGCAGGTCCACACAAAACAAGTTTCGCGCCAAATTTTGATAGGAGATGCACATTAGATCGTGCAACACGACTGTGTGCTATATCGCCGATAATCGCTACATTCAATCCGTCTAGTGAAGATTTGTTGTCAAGAATTGTGATTGCATCGAGCAAAGCTTGAGTAGGGTGTTCATGACGGCCATCACCAGCATTGACGATTGGTGTTGGCAAAAATCTAGACAGGAAGTGAGGTGCGCCAGATGCGGCATGACGCATCACTATCGCGTCAGGGCGCATCGCCGAAAGAGTATTGAGCGTATCAACAAGCGTTTCCCCCTTTGATAAGCTCGAGCCTTGTGCCGAAATTGAGATCGTATCTGCATCCAACCTTTTCGCTGCGATTTCAAAACTAGCACGTGTACGCGTTGACGACTCGAAAAATAGATTGACTATCGTTTTACCTCGCAATGTGTTCAGCTTTTTGACAGCTTCAGCCTGCATTGGCTGGTGATGCTGACTCCGGCTTAGAAGCCATTCCAGATCCTCTCGAGCTAAATTTTCAATATCTAATAAGCTTCGCCGAATAAGGTCGGAAGGTCTTTCAGAAAAGAATGAAGAAAGTGCCATCGGGTCTCGTTCTCGTATCACTCTATCTCATAGTCTGCTCTATCAAGTTCACAAGTGCTACAGTTCTGAATCCTTAGTTCTCTTTTTCCACCAACAGAACACGCTCTTCGCCATCTATAGGCATCAGCTTAACTTCAATTATCTCCGAAATAGATGTCTCGACGTCCTTACCTACAAACCTTGCCTCGATTGGTAGTAAGCGGTGACCACGATCAATCAGCGTACACAACTGAATAGTACGTGGACTGCCTCTCGCTATTAAGGATCCGAGTGCACTCTGCACCGTTCTACCCGTGTAAAGAACGTCGTCAACGAGAATCACGTCCAGACCATCTATTGCAAAAGGAATTTCTCCACTGCTGACTACAGGGTGATCTGCAACGGCCGACAAATCATCCCGATACAACTTGATGTCGAGACTGCCATAAGCTACCTTACGGCTTCTCAGTTGACTAACCTTATCTGAAAGACGCTCCCCAAGTACCGCACCTCGTCTATGGATGCCAATCACCGCAAGTTGTTCACTGGTATCGTTTTTGTCAACAACCTCATGAGCCAATCGAACCAGTGTACGGTCAATTTCCGAGGCTGTCATTAATTGCGCTTTGGTTTGAATTGTGGGCATATGCCGCGCTGGAGACACCACCGACTAGTATACCTTCACTGCACACATCTACCGAGTTTTGAAACGTAAGAATCACACGAAAAGATATATACGACGATCTCTCAATGGGTGAATCTACTCAACAGATTCCTGAGCAAGACTCGGCTTAAGTTCGGCATCACTTAACTTAAATGCTAAAAACAAAGAGGATCGAGAATCTCCATAAAGTACTTAACTCAACGCCCTGAGAAAATTAACGGTATAAGTTTTACTTATTAATATGGAGCTCTACTTCCGGTTGCTATAATAATCGGGCAGATTCACCTCTGGAAAACCAGAAAAGACTCAGAGGTAGATAGACTTTTCACTGGAAGCAAGAGCGCCGACGAGGACCCCGCACGGGGGTACCCCATTCCGGTAAGGCCTTCCTAAAGTGGTAGGAACTATGCTTCGTGGGTGGCTTTGATTTATGTTGAACTACGGCCTACCGCCGAAACAAGGCCTTTACGACCCTGCACACGAACACGACGCGTGTGGTATTGGTTTTGTCGCTGACATCAAGGGTCGACGATCACATGACATCGTCCGCAAAGGCCTCGAGGTTCTGGTTAATCTCACGCACCGTGGTGCTTGTGGGTGTGATCCAGAAACAGGAGATGGCGCGGGACTGCTGTTACAAGTACCACACAGCTTTTTTGAGCGCGAATGCGATGCACTGGGAATCGACCTGCCACAGGAAGGTCACTACGGTGTGGGACAACTATTTTTCTCCGCCGACGAGAGCGATCATGCAGACATTAAAGCCATGGTCGAACATGTGATCGAGGAAGAAGGCCAAACACTGCTTGGGTGGCGACATGTGCCAACTAACTCGAAGGCCATCGGTTGGTTGGCACGTGAGTCGGAACCGGCTGTCAAACAGGTGTTCATAGGTCGAGGTCCGAACGCCCAAGATCTGGAGGGAGACGCCTGGGAACGCAAGCTCTATGTAATCGCCAAACGAACCGAATCAGAAGCGCTGCGGCAAAAACTCCCTCGTTTCTATCCTTGCTCAATGTCAGCCCGTACGATTTGTTACAAAGGCCTGCTAATTGCCCCACAAATCCCAGACTATTTCGTAGATCTCAGCGACGAGCTTTTCAGCTCAGCCATCGCACTCGTCCATCAAAGATTTTCAACTAACACGTTTCCAACTTGGGAACGAGCACAACCATTTCGCTATCTGGCACACAACGGTGAAATCAACACGCTGCGCGGAAATATTAACTGGATGAGATCGCGCGAGTCAACTTTTTCGTCACCACTGTACGGGGACGACATAAAGAAGTTGCTACCCATCATAGACGAGACCGGTAGTGACTCCGCGATGATTGATAATGCCCTTGAATTGCTTGTCAAAGGTGGTCGAGAGACGCCGCATGCCATGATGATGCTCATCCCTGAAGCCTGGAATTCGCATGATCATATGGAGGGTTTCAAGAAATCTTTTTACGAATACCACGCAACCATGATGGAACCATGGGATGGCCCCGCCTCCATTGTTTTCACGGACGGTCGCTACGTCGGTGGCGTATTGGACCGTAACGGCCTGCGACCCTCTCGCTACTATGTGACACATGATGACATTGTCGTGATGGGTTCCGAAGCAGGCGTACTTCAATTCGCACCTGAAAATATTCGCCAGAAGGGACGTCTTGAACCCGGGCGTATGTTTCTGGTCGACACTGCGGAAGGTCGTATCGTACAAGACGAGGAGATCAAAAAAACGTACTCAACTCGCAAACCTTACGGCGAATGGTTAAACCAGCAATTAATCCATACCCATGAATTGCCCGACCCTGTCACGGTACGAGGCACGGATTTTGAAACTCTACTCGAGCGACAACGAATGTTCGGCTACACCATGGAGGATCAACGCATCCTACTCGGCCCTATGGCTACAGTGGGCCAAGAACCGGTTGGATCAATGGGTGTCGATACTCCTCTGGCTTGTATGTCAGATAAACCTCAGTTGCTTTTCAATTACTTCAAGCAACTTTTTGCACAGGTTACTAATCCCGCCATCGATCCGATTAGGGAGCAGCTGGTGATGTCCACGATCACCTATGTAGGGCCACAGGGAAACCTACTCGATGAAACACCTGAACACGCACATGTTCTGAGAGTAGAGCTACCTGTGCTCACCAACTACGAGCTCGAAAAGTTGCGGGGCGTGGGACAGCCTGGCTCAGTCGAATACGGAGCAAATAAAGGGACATCACGAACAATTAGATTCGGAGCTAAGACACTACCTACGCTATTCGATCCTTCGAGTGGAGGTAATGGCTTACAGAAAGCTCTTGATAGCCTTTGCCTACAAGCAGAAGAGGCTGCAAAAAGCGATCACAGTGTGATAATCCTTTCGGACCGTGAAACCAATGAAAAACTTGCTCCGATACCGAACCTGCTGGCCTTAGCAGCAGTGCACCATCATTTGATTCGTACCGCCACACGCGGCAAAGTTGGACTCATTGTCGAATCCGGGGAACCGCGTGAAGTGATGCATTTCTGTCTACTGATCGCATATGGTGCAAATGCGATCAATCCTTATCTAGCATTTGAAACCCTCGAGGGAATGCACCGAGATGGCATGCTGAGTGCAAATCTCGACCTTGATCGAGCGATAGAAAACTACATCTTCGCCATCAAGAAAGGCGTACTGAAAGTTATGTCCAAAATGGGCATCTCAACAGTGCAAAGTTACCATGGGGCACAAATCTTCGAAGCAGTCGGCCTAAACAGTACTGTCGTCGAGCGTTACTTTACAGGGACGACTTCACAAATTGAAGGAGTTGGCTTAGATGTTCTGGCCGAAGAAGTCACGAAAAGGCATGAATTCGCCTACCGTCCAGTTACTGATGCAGTAACTACTTTGGATGTTGGTGGCGCATATCAATTCCGCACACGTGGTGAGCAACACCTACTGAATCCGACAACGGTCTCAAAACTGCAACATGCAGTACAACAGCATAGCTTCCAAACATTTCAGGAATTTTCTACCACAATCAACGATATAAACCAAACCCTGTGCACCTTAAGGGGTTTGTTTGAATTCAAGAAATCTGATGCGCCAATCTCGCTAGAGAAAGTTGAACCGGCAAAAGAGATAGTAAAACGCTTCTGTACGGGCGCAATGTCATTTGGTTCGATTAGCACAGAAGCTCACGAAACCTTGGCCATTGCCATGAATCGCATTGGGGGGAGAAGCAATACTGGCGAAGGTGGAGAGGATGAAAGGCGTTTTGTGCGCGATCAGGATGGCAATTGGCGCCGTAGCGCCATCAAACAAGTTGCATCAGGGCGTTTTGGCGTAACATCCAACTACTTGGTCAATGCTGACGAGTTACAAATAAAAATCTCGCAGGGCGCCAAACCGGGTGAAGGTGGACAACTTCCCGGCCATAAAGTAGATCAGACAATCGCCCGGCTACGACACTCAACACCAGGCGTGGGTCTCATCTCACCTCCACCACATCACGATATTTACTCGATTGAAGACTTGGCGCAGTTAATTTTCGATTTGAAAAACGGCAACAAAAATGCCAACGTGTCGGTGAAACTTGTTTCAGAAGTCGGTGTCGGAACTGTTGCTGCTGGCGTCTCAAAGGGGCACGCCGATTTAGTACTCATCAGCGGCCATGACGGAGGAACAGGCGCCTCTCCAATCAGTTCAATTCGCCACGCCGGAACACCTTGGGAATTGGGGCTTTCTGAAACACAACAGGTCCTGGTAATGAATGATCTGCGTAGCCGTATAACGGTGCAAGTGGACGGTAAATTGATGACAGGTCGAGATGTGGCTATCGGTGCTTTACTAGGCGCCGAAGAGTTTGGATTTTCAACCGTACCACTGATTTCAATGGGCTGTATTATGATGCGAAAGTGTCACTTAAATACTTGTCCGGTAGGTATCGCCACTCAAGACCCTGCTCTGCGTAAAAAGTTTGAAGGAACGCCTGAAAATGTCATCAATTTCTTCTTCTTTGTTGCCGAAGAACTGCGCCAAATCATGGCTGATCTAGGTTTCCGTAAGCTCACCGATATGGTTGGACGGGTCGACATGCTTGACACAAAAAAAGCGATCGATCATTGGAAGGCCAAGGGGTTAGACTTCAGTAAAGTTTTCTTTAATCCGCCAGTTGATAAGAGTATCGGCCGACATCGCACTAAAACACAAGATCATGGACTTGAAGTCCAGCTTGACAACCACTTGATCGACGAAGCTATGCTGGCACTAGACAACAAAGAACGCGTCGAAATAAAAACCGACATAGTAAACACAAATCGTACTGTTGGGGCAATGCTCAGCGCGGAGATCTCTCGACGCTATGGCTCGGACGGCTTGCCAGATGACACGATCAATATCAAATTCAACGGATCAGCAGGACAGAGTTTTGGATGTTGGGGTGCCCGAGGCCTAACAATGACACTGGAGGGTGACGCCAACGATTACTTTGCAAAAGGCCTATCAGGTGGTCGCCTGATAGTCTACCCCCCAAAAGGTTCAAGCTTTGTATTCGAAGAGAACATCATCGTCGGGAACGTCGCATTTTACGGAGCCACATCGGGTGAAGCCTTTGTAAACGGTATGGCAGGAGAACGTTTCTGTATCCGCAATAGCGGTGTAACAGTGGTAGTGGAAGGTGTCGGCGATCACGGCTGCGAATACATGACTAATGGCCGCGTGATCATCTTGGGTAGTGCTGGTCGTAATTTCGGTGCCGGCATGAGCGGCGGCTTCGCATTCGTATTAGACGAGTCGGGCGACTTCGCGGAAAAATCAGCCAATCACTCGATGATTGATCTGGAACCTCTTAACGAACTCGCGGATATAACCTTTGTGAAGAAACAGATCGAGCGCCACGTATCGTACACCGGTAGTCCAAAGGGTCAGTGGGTGCTGGATAATTGGGAGACAAGACTGCCGAAGTTTATCAAAGTGTTTCCAAAAGAACTGAAGAAAGCATTGACCGATCGCATGAGTGCTGAAAAAGCTTTAGTGTCGGCCTGAATCGTTGGATAGAAAAACTATTTCAAGCAAATGGGAAAAACAACTGGATTTATGGAATACGAACGTCAGACCCCAGAAGGTCGTGACGTACTCATTCGTATTCAAGACTACAAAGAAGTCTACGAACCGATGACAGAGCCGGACCTCAAGGTTCAAGGTGCTCGTTGCATGGATTGTGGTATACCGTTCTGCCATACTGGCTGCCCGCTCAATAACATCATCCCCGACTTCAACGACCTGGTTTACCGTGGACACTGGCAAGATGCACTCCGCGAATTACACTCAACAAACAACTTTCCAGAGTTTACCGGCCGAATATGCCCTGCCCCATGCGAAACAGCTTGTGTACTGGGAATCAATGAAGATCCTGTTTCAATCAAAGCGATAGAGAAGTCAATTGTTGAACGAGGCTGGGCAGAGGGTTGGATAGTACCCGAACCTCCGACTACACGGACTGGCAAAAAGGTTGCTGTTATCGGTGCTGGCCCGGCAGGTTTAGCTGCTTCGCAACAACTTAATCGTGCTGGCCACCTAGTAACAACGTTTGAAAAAAATGAAATTCCTGGTGGTCTGCTCGCACTTGGAATCCCTGACTTCAAAATGGAAAAACATCTTGTTGGCCGTCGAGTTGAACAGCTGAAAGAGGAAGGGGTTACTTTCAGATGTGGTATTCATGTCGGAATTGACATTTCTGGAGAAGAGTTGCTCAAAGAGTTCGATGCAATTTTAATTTCAACGGGTGCTGAAAACCCTCGTGACCTAGATATTCCAGGACGCGATCTTGACGGTATTCACTATGCCATGCAGTTTTTGCCTCAGCAGAACCGCAGAGTGGGTGGACGCAAGGTTGATTCAAACTTTGACATCACTGCTTCAGGAAAGCACGTAATCATTATCGGTGGCGGCGATACTGGTGCCGACTGCTTGGGAACATCACGGCGACAGGGGGCCAAATCGATACGGCAATTCGAGTTACTGCCTAAACCTCCGATGACTCGTGACGAACCAGGCGCATTTCCCTGGCCATTGTGGCCTTTTACATTCAAGGCTGAAAGTTCCCATGCAGAAGGTGATGTACGAGAGTGGGCTGTCAATACCAAGGCATTTTTAGGAGACAAGGATGGCCATGTGCGAGCACTGCGCGGCGTTGAACTAGAATGGCCAGCAGTAGACCCGGCAACCAACCGCCGTCCCTTCAAATTCCAAGATAAACCCGGTTCAGAATTCGAAGTGCCGGCTGACCTAGTCTTACTCGCTATGGGTTTTCTAGGACCAATACATCAAGGATTAGTCGATGAGTTAGAAATCGAAAAGGATCCGAGGGGTAATATCCTCGCAACATTCGAGGAGTTCCAAACATCCAACGAAAAAGTTTTTGCAGCTGGAGACTCTCGTCGTGGTCAATCTCTAGTAGTCTGGGCTCTTGCAGAAGGCCGCAAAGCCGCTCATGCCATCGACAAGTACCTTATGGGTAAAAGTGATCTACCGCAATACTGAAAAATAACCTAATTGCCCCCAACTCAATGGGCCAGTGCCACCCCTCACCCTTCAACACAGTTTTCAGATCATACACCCATTCAGTTCTCTACATTTCAATTTCAGAACGTCAATAAAGCTACACCGACTCTGTCGTCTATCGCTAATTTTTGTTTTGAGCTAGAGTAGTTCTGGTAGTTGGACCTTAGGAGGTGGATGATGGCAACTAATAATCTTGGATTGTCTCGTAGGAGCATAGTAAAAGCTGCAACGATCGTTCCCTTTTCAGCCGTCGCCGGAAGTGCAGCAAACTCGGCAGTCACAGTTGGTTTAATCGGAAGTGGAAGACGCGGTCCCGGCCTCGCTCGTTTTGCCGAGCAAGATAAGCGAGGACAAGTCGTAGCTCTATCGGACATTCTCGACGAGAAGATCGAACGCGCAAAAAAGAAGATCGGTGTTGTAAACCCGAAAACCTTCAAGGACTATCGCGAGTTGTTAGCTAGCGATGTGGATGCAGTGATCATTGCTACACCCAATCACCTACACCCCGAACATTTCGAAGCAGCAATCAAAGCCAAGAAACATATCTACCTGGAAAAACCAGTTGCAAACACGGTGGCAGGCTGTAAACGGATCATGAGAGCAGCAGATTCCGCAGATCGTAATCTCAACATCACTATTGGTTTACAACGGCGCTATGCGTATGTCTACAAGAAAGCCAAGGCACTTTTTGATTCCGGGTCGATCGGCGAGATTCGGATGGCACGAGCCAGTTTTATTGAAGGTGAAGAACCTGAAAAAGATCAGATTCTGCCACGACCCACTACTGCTCGAGAGAGATATCAAACTGGAACAGGAATCCAAGGTGTACCCCGTTGGGCCCACTGGGAAGAAACGGCAGGCCGACGGATGGTCGCCGCCGAAGTGCACTCGATGGACGTCGTGAATTGGTTTCTTGAAAGCTTACCGATCAAAGCGATCGGTACGAATGGCCGCACAACCCGCACGCGAGGTGATCTAACAGACCACGGCTACGCACTATACGACTACCCCAAAGGAATTCAGGTAGTGTTGGAAGGATCGGTTTTAGCCCCCCCTTTTTACAGGGACGTCAAGGAACAGTTTTTCACAGCCACGGACGTTATTGAAACTGCGCAGGAACATTGGAAACACTATCAGGGTAGAGGACAAGTTGTGCAAGAAAACTCACCACGAAGCACAACTCAGGATTCGATTGAAGCATTTGTCGCTCGCGTTGCCGATGGAAAACCAGAAAACATAGGCGTACAAGGCGCAGAGAGCACTTTAACGGCAATGTTAGGGTCGATGGCAGCAAATCTGCGACGTGAAGTGAGTTGGGACGAAATGATGGAATCCGAATAAGGGTGGCCTCACAACCTCGAACTCTCGTTTTAGAGTAAAGTAGTTCTGGTAGTTCGACTTTGGGAGGTACATGATGGCAACTAAGGATCTTGGATTATCGCGTAGGAATATAGTAAAAGCTGCAACGATCGTTCCCTTTTCAGCCGTCGTTGGAAGTGCAGCAAACTCGGCAGTTACGGTTGGCTTAATCGGGAGTGGTGGCCGAGGTTCCGGTCTAGCTCGTTTTGCCGAACAAGATAAGCGAGGGCGAGTCGTAGCTCTATCGGACCTTCTCGATGAGAAGATCGAACTTGCAAAAAAGAAGATCGATGTTACGAACCCGAAAATCTACAAGGACTATCGCGAGTTGCTAGCTAGCGATGTGGATGCAGTAATCATTGCTACACCCCATCACTTACACCCCGAACATTTCGAGGCAGCAATCAAAGCCAAGAAACATATCTACCTGGAAAAACCCGTTGCAAACACGGTGGCAGGTTGTAAACGGATCATGAGAGCAGCCGATTCCGCAGATCGTAATCTCAACCTCACCATTGGTTTACAACGGCGCTATGGGTACGTCTACAAGAAAGCCAAGGCACTTTTTGATTCCGGATCGATCGGCGAGATTCGCATGGCACGAGCCGATTTCATCAAAGGCGAAGAACCCGAAAAAGAACAGGTTCTGCCGCGACCCACTACCGATCGAGAGAGATACTTAACACGTCGGTGGGGGCACTGGGAAGCAATGAATGGGCACGCAATCACTGGCAATGAAGTGCATTCGATGGATGTCGTCAACTGGTTTCTTGAAAGCTTGCCGATCAAAGCGATCGGTACGGGTGGTCGCACAGTCCGTACACAAGGTGATCTAACAGACCACGCCTATGTGATATACGACTACCCCAAAGAAGTTCAAGCAGTCTTGACAGGATCGGTTTTAGCTCCGCGTTACTACAGAGACGTCAAGGAACAGTTTTTCACAGCCACGGACATGGTCGAAACTTCCCAAGGGCATCCAGGTCGACAATATTGGAAGCATCATAGCAACACCGAATCTGACACGACCAAACCCACTAGCCGGAAGGGTCATGTTGCATATGAAGACTCGCCAACGACCGTAACACAGGATGCGATTGAGTCATTCGTGGCTCGCGTTGCCGATGGCAAACCTGAAAATACAGGTATACAGGGCGCGGAGAGCACATTGACTGCAATATTAGGATCTATGGCGGCAACTCTACGACGTGAAGTAAGTTGGGACGAAATGATGGAATCCGAATAGAGGCACCTTTATCCAAGCAAGATGACGTAATTGTCCGTGGCCTTTACTGGATCTCAATAGAGTCTTGATGAGCTAATTTTCGGAACTCCTGCGAGCGGCCTCAAGAGCATTCGATAGAAGCATAGCGATGGTCAGGGGACCAACTCCACCGGGAACGGGTGTGTAGGCACTCGCCATTTCAGCCACATCACTAGGGTGCACATCACCTACCAAAACTGTGCCTTTCTCTTGGAAACGCTCCAGTTTTTTTTGATCATCAGAAAAGATTTTCTTGACTTCTCCGGCATCTTGCAAGCGATTAATGCCCACATCGAGAACTACAGCACCCGGCTTGATAAAATCCCGTGTCACCATAGCGGGACGACCCAAAGCAACTACTAAGATGTCTGCCTCGCGTGCCATCATCGCTAGGTCGGTGGTTTGTGAGTGGCAGATGCTTACGGTCGCATTTTCGTGCAGTAACAATAGAGCCGCCGGTTTACCGACGATGTTACTGCGCCCTAGAATCACTGCATGTTTACCAGCAATACGAATATTGCTTCGCTTGAGAATCTGGATTAGGCCGGCAGGCGTACAAGGTGCAAAGCCAATCTGACGAGTAACGAGGGCTCCTACATTGACAGGGTGAAACCCATCAACGTCCTTGGTGGGTGAAACAGCTAGTAAAACTTTGCTCTCGTCTATTTGGGTCGGAAGTGGAAGTTGGACAAGAATACCGTGTATATCCTTGCGGTAGTTTAGTTCTTCAATAATTGCTAGAAGATCGGCAGTAGAAATATCCTTGCCTGGCGTAATCCTCTCGCTAAAAATGCCAACACGTTCGCAAGCTCTGATTTTGTTTCGCACATAGATTTCTGAAGCCGGATTATCACCGACGAGAACTGCTGCCAGTCCAACCTGTACACCACGAGCAGACAGCTCCAGAACTCCTTGTTGGACCTCGTCTAGGATCTGATCTCGTATTTCATTACCGTTGAGAACACGTGCTGACATAAGATACTTCAGTGTAAGCGAAACGAAAAAAATGATAGCACGTGTAGACCATTGATTCGGGTGATCAATTGAACATTACATAAACTTGTCAAGCTTAGGTAGATTCTTCCTTAGCATACTGACCAAATATCATAATTTCTGCTTACATGCTGACGCTACAATGGTGCTATGCCATTTTCCGAATCATCAAACTCCAACCGAAGAGATTTCCTAAAAGAGTCCGCAGCAATAGCGATAGCGGCAGGCTTAAACACCAAGGCCAAGGCTGCGGACGATCATATATCCGGAGAGTGGCGCAATCGCGCGCATGATATGGCATACCGTCGCCTCGGTCGGACAAACTTTATGATTTCTGAGATAGTCCAAGGAGGAAGCACTATTTCACCCACAAACTATCGTCATGTCGAGATAGCCATCGAACGCGGCCTCAACTATCTCGACACCGCAGCTGCCTATGGTAACCCCGACGGCCAGAGTGAACTCGGATTTTCTCGAGTTATCGAGGGTAGCAACAAGCGGGAAAAGGTTTTTCTGGCAAGCAAGGTTAGCCAGTGGGACGTTAATCGTAATCGCTTGTTTCGAGACTTGTACGAAAGTCTTTCCTCATCGGAAAGGATGAAGGTTGACCACACAGTACGCGACCGTCTGGATGCCGCCCCGGCACTCCACGAAGATTACTTTGCCACATATGGAAAATGGCAACGTGGCGAATATCGAAACTTCATGCTTAGTAGTGTTATGGAAAGTCGATTTCCAGGAAAAATCAATCGCCAAAAAAACTACAGAGATATCATCATCCATTCAGTGGAAGAAAGTCTTAAACGGCTCAGCACTGACTATTTAGATGTCCTGATATGTCCACATGGAGCCTCTAGCTATGAAGAAGCGACCAGGTTTCCTGAGATCTTTGAAGCCTTCGAACAACTCAAAAAAGAAGGCAAAGCTCGACATTTGGGTATTTCATCCCATACAGACCCAGCCGGCGTACTGCAGGGAGCAGTCGACACCGGCATGTACTCGGTAGCAATGATCGCTTACAACATTGTTAACTACAGATTCATCGACAAAACCTTAACCAAAGCCAAAAAAGCTGATGTAGGTGTGATAGGCATGAAAGTAGCCCGTGCAGTCCACAGCGGTGGAATGCTCGATACACCAGATGACCCAAAGCGTATTGCATTGATTCAAAAAGCAGTTCCAGGACAACTAAAGGTCCCAGTGAAAGCTTACTTGTGGGGATTGAGAGACTCACGAATTGCGGCTGTAAATTCAGAAATGAACAATCAAGAGATGGTAAACGAAAATCTCCCCGTGGCACAAAAAAAAACTTAGCAAGTCATCAACCTGTACAAGTCATTCGAAAAATAAAATAAATGTTCCAGAATCGCGCTGTACGTAATTAAACACTCAACACAGTGTTTCGGTTTGGTAACATAAGCACTCTCATGCAGGGCATAGAAGTTCCCACAATCCCGAATAGGCTATTTTTCCGTATTGGCGACGTAGCCGGCCTGGCGGATGTCGAACCTTACGTACTAAGGTTCTGGGAAACCGAATTCTCTCAACTCTCACCCAAAAAAACGAGTAGCGGTCAGAGACAATACCGCCGTAAAGACGTAGAGTTGGTGCTGGAAATTAAGCGTCTACTCTATGACGAGGGTTACACGATAGCAGGAGCTCGCAAAGTACTCCGTGACCGCTCCAAGCCGAAACGTCGCCCCGTTCAGGCACGTGGGCAATCAGAACTACCCTTTGCTCCTAAGTTGGAGAGTGCTCCACCGGCACTGTCCAGCATTAGGCAAGAACTAAATAACATACTCTCTCTACTCGCCAAACACTGACCACCTGGTCTATGACTCAGATTCTTCTTACAAACGATGATGGAATTAGAGCGCCGGGCCTTGAAGCGCTTGAGCGAATGGCCAACAAATTAGGAAAAGTTTACGTAGTCGCACCCGCGGAGGAACAGAGCGGCGCTGGGCGATCCATTACAATTAACCATCCATTGCGGTACCACGAAGCCGGAACAAACCGCTATGCAGTGGATGGCACACCGACCGATACAATGATGATGGCTCTTACACTATTACTCGACGTTCGACCTGATCTTGTGATTTCTGGAATCAACAACGGATTCAACATAGGCGAGAACATTTACTATTCGGGTACCGTCGCTGCAGCCGCAGAGGCAGCAAAACATGGCATCGCATCAATAGCGGTCTCGGTAGGTGCCAAGAAAAATATAAACTTTGCATCAGCTGCAAAATTTACCGTGCATCTAAGCCATCTGGTGCTAGAAAATGGATTGCCGCCTGGCTTATCTCTGAATGTTAACATTCCTCACCCGTGCTACAAAAACGTGTGCATCACACAGCAATCACAGCATATCTCACGAAGTGTGATAGGAGAAGATGACGACCTGAACAGTTCGAAACATTACTGGATGCATGAGCAACCCTTCTGTGAAAACCCAGAACACAGTACTGATTATGAAGCAGTTCGAAATGGCAATATCTCCATAACACCACTTCACTTCAGACACACTGCCCACGAAATTATGGAAACACTCAATGAATGGTGCAAGTCATCACAAGAGGTAGAGTAATTGACATTTAACCTCTAGTAATTGCCTCACGTCGTCTCAATATGAATTAGGTCGACAGCATTGGCATACTTACTTTGCGACAAATTCGGCGCTTAATCTGCATGCAACTGATTGACCGCACTCTGGGTCGTCATTCATGCTAATACTGATGTCTGACAAATTCGTTTTCAAGAAGATCTGCAGCTATCTCGATGAACAAAAGGTGATTTACCGAGTACTGCATCACGAGCCCACCCTGACTTCCGAAGATTCAGCAAGGATCCGCAAAGAGGATATACGGATAGGAGGGAAAGCACTGTTGATTAAGGTGGGAAACACTTTTCGACTCTTCGTTCTTAGCGCTGCGCTGCGCTTAAACTCACAGGCTATTCGGAACCATTTCAGAGCTCGTAAACTGCGCTTCGCCTCTGCAGCGGAGCTGCGAGATCTAACAGGCTTGGTGCCGGGATCAATACCGCCATTCGGGGAACCTATTCTGCCATTTGACCTGTACGTAGACTCATCAATCACAGAAAATAAACGGATCGCTTTCAATGCTGGTTCTTTGACTGATTCATTGTTCCTTGATGTGGAAGACTATCTAAGAGTCGCACGACCAGCAGTCTTCCGTTTCGCAGAAACTGTGACCTAGATCAAATTGTAGAAACCCAGTTCAAAGTTGCTCACACAACTTACTTATTTTTATACCAACGACAATGATTCCATTTTGTATTTTTGGAATATTCCCCTAAAATAGATGCCACCGACCCAGGGCTGCTACAATCGCTTGCGTGCTAAATTGGTTTCTGTAACGATCACTGAGGTGTTTCACTCACGTGTAACGATATCAACTGCACCCTCAGATCGACAGCTTGGAGTTTGCAAATGAAGGTTTATGAAGGTAAAGATGTCCGCAACATAGGCATTGCCGGCCACGGCGACTGCGGGAAGACAAGTCTGGTGGCTTCCTTTTTGTACACCACAGGTTTGACTACTCGACTGACCGCCGTTGATGAAGGTAATACACTTACGGATTTTGACGAAGAAGAGATAGCACGTAAGGTGACCATTACTTCATCACCTGCGTACGTCGAGTGGGAAGGCTCAAAGCTCAACTTTATCGACACGCCAGGTTATAACATCTTTATCAACGATACAAAAGGTTCTTTAATTGCTGCCGATACCGCGTTGATAGTGGTGGACAGCGTTTCTGGTGTTGAGGTACAAACCGAGAAAGCATGGGGGTATGCAGAGGAATATGGCCTTGCCCGTGTGGTCTTGGTCAACAAGCTCGACAGAGAACGTGCGGATTTTTCACGTACGCTTACAGACATCCAGGAAGTGCTTGGACGTGGAGCTGTCCCAGTCCAGATACCGATTGGTACTGAAAAGAACTTCTGCGGTATTGTCGACTTAATAGAACAAAAAGCTTATACGTACGAACTCGGCGGCAAAGGAAAAGGAACAGAGACTGATATTCCTGACAATTTGTCCTCTGAAGTCGAGTCAGCCCGTGAGTCGTTAATCGAAATGGTGGCCGAGTGCGACGATGATCTTCTCAATGAGTACCTAGAGGAGCTGACGCTACCACCTGAAAAAATTCTGGCCGGGTTACGAAAAGGTATTATTGAAAGAAAAATTTTTCCTGTGTTATGCGGATCAGCAACGCAAAATGTCGGCACTGACCTAATACTCTCGTTCCTTGAATCCTATGCTCCATCTCCTGTGGTGCATCAAGAAGTCAGTTCAGCAGATGGCGAAACATCGCGAAAAATTGACGATGGAGATCCACTTTCACTCTTTGTATACAAAACTTCCGCCGACCCCTTCGCCGGTAGAGTGACTTACTTTAAGGTCGTTTCGGGAATACTTAATAACGATGACAATGTGTTTAATTTCACAAAGACAGCATCGGAACGTTTTGCCCGTATATCTATCGCATCAGGAAAAGAACTGACGCCCGTCACCTCGATTCATGCAGGTGACCTTGGAGCCATTGCAAAGCTCAAAGAGACTCTCACTGGCGACAGCCTGGGAGATAAATCGAAACCAATCCAATTTCCAAAAGCCAAAATCCCCTTGCCGGCAATTGCTTACGCTATTCAGCCTAAAACCAGACAAGACGAAGATCGCCTAAGCGGGGGTATCAATAAAATACTCCAAGAAGATCAAGCCCTTAACTTTTATCGCGACCCACAGACCCAGGAATTCCTTTTGGCTGGTAACGGACAACAACATTTGGAAATCATTGTTAGTAGGCTCAAAAAACGTTACAACGTGGAAGTCGAACTAAAAGCCCCTAAAATCCCTTATAGGGAAACAATTCGAGGACGTGCCGAAGTGCAAGGTCGCCACAAAAAACAGAGTGGGGGTCATGGACAGTTCGGTGATTGCCGAATTCGTATGGAGCCTCTCGAACGAGGGCAAGAATTCGAATTTGTCAATAGTATTTTTGGTGGCGCAATTCCAAAAACTTACATCCCTGCTGTCGAGAAAGGCATACTGGAAGCCGCTGGTACTGGGTATCTGGCGGGGTACCCAGTAGTAGACTTCAAGGTGGAACTCTACGATGGACAATACCATGACGTTGACTCTTCAGAACTAGCTTTTAAGTTAGCGGGAAGAAAGGCTTTCAGGGCAGCGATGGAAAAATCGAGTCCAGCATTGCTCGAACCTATCATGATCGTAGAAATCGTTGCACCGTCTGACTTTGCTGGGGACATTATGGGCGATATGAATAGCCGGCGCGGACGAATTCAAGGTATGGACACCAAAGGTTCGAGTCAGATTGTGCGTGCTCAGGTTCCAATGTCTGAGATGTTGACCTATGCAAATGAACTGACTTCGATGACACAAGGACGTGGTTCTTTCACTATGGAATTCGGTCACTACGATTTTGTTCCGCAACAAATCGCTGAGAAAGTGATCACGGCGGCAAAACGGGACCACGACGGAACCGACGAAGAGGACGAATAGTACCGCTTACACGTTCCTGACACGATCGCAGAGCGCATTCACGGTCCCTTTCTGAAGGGAGAGCGAGCCAAGATTTTTAGCGTAGGGCTTCGTATACAGCTGTTTCAAGTGTGGTTAACCCAGCAGAGACATCGCAACTTAAATGGACCCGCAAGGAACGCCTACCTCGTTCATTAAGGGCCTCAAAATCGCCACGAGCCTGGGCTGATTTCACAGTACTAAAACTGTAATTCCGTCCAGGTGTTGGCAAATCGACGGTATCGTCACAGGTTATCTGCAAAAATACCCCCGTATTCGGACCTCCCTTGTAGATCTGACCAGTGGAGTGCAGAAATCGCGGACCAAAACCCACACAAGTCGCTGAACATTTCGCATCGCGAATAGCAACACGCAATCTCCGAAGTGATTCTTCGTGTGTAGCGTTCATTTCGATATAAGCCAATAGGGCTAGATAGTCTCCCGGGCTAATACGGTTAAAGTGTGCTCTGAGATAATCCGCAAGTGATAGATGTGAGCCAGAAGTTGCACATAAGGCCGAAATATTTGTCTCATCGGCAAAAAGCTTAATGTCTTCACAACAGAAGAAAGGTCTCTCAATCGGTGAAGGAATTGGCTCTTTGGTCGACTTGATGAGTTCTCGCGTCACAATCTTGGCAGCTTCCACATCCGGTTGATCGAAGGGGTTGACTTTAAGGATTGATCCGATAACTGCCGTTGCAATTTCCCAACGAAACCACTCCTGTCCCAGGTGGTAGGCGTCACGAATCTCTATGCGTACGACCGGCTGCCCAACACTCTCCAATTCACCAAGCTTTTGGATTTGTTCATCATCCTCATCTTCAGCAAGTCGCATGTAAATGAAAACACGATCATCACCATACACTGCAGGCGGGCCAACGGGTTCACGGTCTACTGGAATAATCCCCTTGCCACATTTTCCGGTCGATTCAGCTAGCAACTGCTCAAGCCATACCCCAAGATCATATACACTGGACGAAGCCAGGATCGTGACTTTGTCACGACCTTCAAGAGCTAAGCTGCCTAGCAAGGCTCCTAGAGCAACACCAGGGTTGTTTGAGTCAGAAGATCCTGGAGAACAAGCTAAGGCCATTTGATTACTATTTTGAAGAAAGCTCAGAACATTAACCCCCATGACCGTAGCTGGAACCATGCCAAAATTCGACAGGGCTGAATAACGTCCACCAATTGATCTGACTCCCTGAAAAACATGACGGAAGCCTTGATCAAGGGCAATGCGTTCAAGTTTAGAATCGGGATCAGTAATAGCAATAAAATGATTAGGGGCTTGTACTGTACCAACTGTTTCGAGAATACGATTAAAAAAGTATCGTTGCAGAATTTCCAACTCGAGCGTACTACCTGACTTACTAGCAAGAATGAAAAGAGTTGTCGAATAGTCAATCTTTTTTTCTAATGTCCTAAGTTGCTTTGGATCAGTCGAGTCAAGAACGTGCAATCTGGGAAATCCCGACTGCGGCTTGAAAATTGAAGAAAGGACCACCGAACACAGACTAGACCCACCCATGCCAAGAACAATAGCGTCTCTGAATCCAGCCTTTCCGACATCCTCAGCAAGATCTCGCAAATGCCCGAAGTTCGAAATTTGTTCGTCGACGATGTCAAGCCACCCGAGCCATTGAGCCTCGTTACCCATACTCCAAAGAGAGGCATCACGAGTCCAAAGCCGTCGAACTTTATCGTTTACTATCCAATCATTGAACGTGTCCTCGAAATTGGATGTGGCTGTACTGGAAAGGAAAAAACTCTGTGTATTGCAGACACCTGGCTCTAACACACGGGAAAATTTTCCGGGATGACCACTTAACTTATCAAAAAAATTTGGTGATAACTTCACGCTTTGATTAGTCGACTTGTCCTAATACGGGCCTACCGTTGCTACTCGCAGGCTTTCCAGTCAGGTGTTTGACCACTCCAGCAGAAATCCTGACTACTGACAATGCTAGTCAGGCCATATAAGTAACCTTACTCTACTAACAAATTAGAATCATCAGAAAACAATAGTAGAGCAGTGAGAGGTCTCGTCCAGAACACAGACACCAAAATCAAAAGGTAACGGCTATTGCTTTCGGTGGAACTCCATTTTTACAACTTACAGTATCTGCTAATCTTAATAAGTCAGATTCTGAAAGGCACTTAAAGACGCGGAGGATTTTCAATGGCCGAACCACACACGCTACATTTCAGCGATGACTCTTTTGACGAGGAAGTACTGAAGTCAGAGGTTCCCGTTCTGGTTGATTTCTGGGCAGAGTGGTGCGGTCCGTGCCGTGCTATGGGACCAGTCGTCGACGAAATTGCAACAGAATATCATGGCAAGGCTAAGGTCGGAAAATTAGATGTTGACCACAATCCGCAGATCGCTACTCGCTATCAAGTGCGTGGCATTCCGACTCTATTACTTTTTAAAGACGGCGCAGTAGTAGACCAGGTAGTAGGTGCAGTGGCAAAGGACAAAGTTGCCTCTCTACTGAACAGTCACGTTTCAAACTAACCAAATCCGAAGTCCCCTGTTTGCAATATTACCTAGTTTGACAGCCAAGAGTGAGATGCTCTCGTGGGTGGAAGACTCCCTGGCAGGGCTATGAGTGAAACTATTCATCAACACCCAACACAGAAAGAAGAAATGCATATTCGAATGCTCTCTCGTGCAAGTGTTCATAGCGCCCAGACGAACCTCCATGTCCCGCATGCATCTTGGTTTTAAGCAACAGTAGATTGTCATCGACCTTAAGGGCACGGAGCTTTGCCGTCCACTTGGCGGGCTCCCAATACTGTACACGTGGATCATTCAACCCTGCCGTGACTAGCAAATGCGGGTAGCTTTGACGCACAACATTGTCATAGGGTGAATAGGACAAGATGTAATCGTAAAATACTTTTTTGTTTGGATCACCCCATTCTTCGTACTCCGTTACGGTCAAAGGAATCGAAGAATCTAGCATGGTATTGATGACATCAACAAATGGAACTTTTGCGATGGCAGCATAAAATAGGTCAGGACGCATATTCAACACTGCTCCCACAAGCAGTCCTCCTGCGCTGCCTCCTTGAATAACTAAATTTTTTGGGTTCGTATACCCATTTTTGATAAGGTGTTCGGCTGCTACGATGAAATCTTCAAAGGTGTTGCGCTTATGAAGTAATTTACCTTGGTCATACCAACATCTTCCTAGGTCTTCTCCGCCTCGAACATGGGCAATGGCATAGACAAAACCTCGATCCAGTAAACTGAGACGTACAGAAGAAAAATCGGCGTCGATAACAATTCCATAGGAACCATAGGCATAAAGCAACAAAGGCCTGGGGCCATCACTGATGAATTTTCTCCTGTAAACGAGAGAAATTGGGATCTGAACTCCATCCTGTCCAGTCGCCAAGATACGTTCCGACGCATAATTGGCTGGATCGTAATCTCCAGGGACTTCGTAGCGTTTTCTAAGATCACGCGTACGCGTTTCCATGTCGTAATCAAAAATAGAACGAGGCGTAGTCAATGATTCATATGAAAAACGAAGAGTAGTACTACCGAACTCAGGGTTCCATGAGCCACGAATACTGTAAGTCGGTTCCTCAAACTTGACCTCGTGAGTTTTACCAGAACGAAAATCAAGAACACGAATACTCTCTAAACCTGCCACACGAGCCCAAACTACTAGATGATTTTTAAAAACACTCACTCCGTCGAGTAGGGTTTTGTCATCGTGCGGAATGACCTCTTTCCAGTATTCTTGAGAGGGTGTATCGAGAGGCGCTTCCATTAAACGAAAATTCTTAGCACAGTTGTTGGTGCGTATTAAAAACCTATCACCGCAATGATGGACATCGTATTCTACTCCGCGTCGACGTGGTTCAATCACACAAAAGGAGTGATCAGGAAGATCGGCATCCAAGTAATGCACCTCTGAAGTCGTATTGCTTTTTAGTTCCAACAACAAATACTTCTTGCTACGTGTCTTACTCAGGCTGAGATAGAACGCGTCATCGGACTCATGAAATACGGATTCATCAAGGTCTGAATTCCTGCCTAGGATGTGACGGAATAACTTGTAGGGACGCTTGGCGTCATCGAGAGTATTGTAAAAGAAGGTGCGATTGTCATTGGCCCATTCGACCGAGCAGTAGACGTTGCTAATTTCATCCTCAAGGAGTGCCCCCGATTCAAGGTCTTTCACTCGCAAGATGTAAACTTCCGATCCTGTCACATCGAAAGAATAGGCCAACATAGAATGATTGGGACTAATTTCAAAAGCTCCAAGACGAAAATAATCCTTCCCTTCAGCTTCAAGGTTCTCGTCCAAAATGATCTCTTCTTTTGGGTTTTGATTATGATCAAGAGAAAAGTCACCTACGCGCCTTCGACAATGGATACGGTACTCTTTACCTGTTTCAGTACGGGAATAATATTCATAGTCATCTATACGGGTCGGCACATCAGAATCAGTTTCCTTAATGCGACTCACAAACTCGGCATACAACTTGTTTTGTAGATTCTTTGTGACATCCATCATTGATTCGGTATAAGCATTTTCTGATTGCAAATAGGCGATCACTTCCTTCTCTTCCCGTCTACGGATCCAGTGGTAATTGTCGACTCGCGTCTCACCATGGACCATCTGTGTGTACGGAATTATTCGGGCGACGGGAGATCGAATAGGGGATGATTCATCACAGGACATGATCTACAGAATAGGAGATATTGTCGGAAGTGTTGTCAAAAAGGTAGCAACTGTGCAGTTTCACATACGGTTACACACTTTGAAAAGAGTTACTAGCCGGCTCTTTGACATAACTCAAGTTGAGTTATGTCAGCTTTCAGATCAAGTACGTATTATCGCGGAGAAACTCCAAATGAAAAAGAGTAGTACCAGTGCTATTGCCATAACACACCCAACAGCACCAGCTTTAGACTGCTTAGGTTTCTTACGTCCTTTTGTCGCTTTCCAATGTGACATATCATTAGCTCCGACGGTGTCCTACACGACGTCCAACCTCAGCAAAAAACTCCTTGACAGTCTGTCTACTACGATCACTCAGGTCACGAATTGTGATACCCACAACCGCTCGCTTTCGACGTGCTAGAGCTTCCTGTGTAGCAAGCCACTGTGCCAGGTGATAGTCGGGAGGATAGTCAACCTTTTTCAAGAGTGCAACTTTCTCACTTAGTAAAACGGTTGAGAAACCGTGACCATAACCAATTATCATCTCATGGTAGGAATGGTTCATAGCCGGCCCTTCGTAGACATCGGCTGGCATCTTCAATCTGGAACGGAAGACAGCTTCCGCAGCCTGATTTAGAGTTCGCAATAAGGCTTTGCCAGGCGATTGATAACGAGTATCACCGAAAAACGTCAACTCGCCATAGGAAATTTTACCTTTAGCAAGCAATGCATGCAATACAGTCGCATAAATGGCAGCAGCATTGCCATTTTCAGAACGAAAATCTTCTTCCGATATGGCACCAATACGATGCAATGCGTCCAAATGAACAGTCAAACCACCACGCCATCGAATACTATGAGCGCCATCAACAGCTGTGCGCCATGCTTTTGTTCGGGTCGTACCGCCAACTTTCTTGGCCGTGGTGTAAATCTTACCGGCAATTGTTTTGTAAAGCTCAACATTCGGTTGAGTGACGAAGTTCATTCGACGTAAGTATGCTAATCCAAAAACCGTATAGTGTATAAACTGCATGTAACGTGCAAGAGCTACATCGCCGTGTAGCCGCAACACAGCCAAGGGGTAACCAGTCCTACGAAGAACGTTAACTTTGGTTGCTTCAGGATTGCTGAGGCCTCGTACGTTGACACAGAGAAAGCATCGATCTTGCATAGGTTCTTTGGGTGGAAAATAGTTCGATGGTTTGATCTGTTCCCCAATTGCCACCTTAATGCCAACGTTTTCGCTCTTGCCCAAGCTTTCTTCGAAATCTTGCTTGGTCCAGACTGCACCACCTCGCCATTCTCGAGGCAAAAACAGAGTCAGTTTATCTCGTCCTTCTAGTCCATTTTCCTGTAGAAAACCAGCCAGTTCAAAAGCAGCCATCACTTCTGTTTCGTCGAGTATTGCCCCTGACATCCACTTGGATAAGTTGCACCCAGCCAGGGCCAGAGGATAGAGACTGCCGCGAGTCAGAGGTCCGCTGTGACGCCCAGCAGTGGTATTGTCATTATCAGGTTGCAGTTCGACACGCCGAAACCCACATCTACGCCCAAAACGGTCCAGAATAGACTCAGGCAATGTCATGTAAATAAAATTTGCTTGGCTAGATATACCTAGTTTTCTGTAAAGCGCATGCAGAATTTCCAAATTCAATACAGGCTCATAGGAGGTCATCCCCATTGCCATGCCAACAATCAGCGTCCTACGCAGTGCAATTTTTAAAGGTTGTTTCGCCGTAGCTTCTATATGGTCCAGAATGGCTTTCATCTTAGCCGGATCAGTCGAGTCAAGAATGTAGACACGTATACCTGTGCTGAAAAGACCCGCAGATTGATAGAATGCTTTATCTTCGGCGGAACCGCCCATGCCGACCCAAATCAAGTACCGCAACGACTCTCCGTGCTCCTCCTGAATCGCAGCACGAATCTGACGCATTTCTTCTCGTACTAAACCCACCCACTCTGGATGCTGCTCAGTAAGCCATGGAAGGTTCAAAACACCGTAGCCATTCTTAGTGACTTCACCCATTTCGTTAATTTCCATGCCGACTGGAATTAAGTCATCCTCAGAAGAAACGAGTGATGCTAAACCTTCTTCACGTGCTTGTGCGTCTACACTACGTACTCGCTCAAGGACGGACTCTCGGCGTAGCGTGTCAAAACCTGTATTAGACGGAGACGAATAAAGAGTCAATTTCAAGCGACTGCGTATGGGAGACATTCATTCCTTGTAACGTAGTGGCCTTGCGACCGCAAGAGAGTAACAACATTTTTGTTGTTAGAACAGGTAAGAAAATAATGGGGACTATTTTCACAATTACCAACGGAGGCCCTTAGTCTTGTGCGCTTAATGTGACACTTTGGTCTAAAAATCTTTCAGTTCGGTCACATGAGTATCAGGGCCGCCGTAATTCAGTTCTTCGGGAACCTCAGCAAATTCCCCAATTGCCTTGAATAACCGTTCGAAATTGCGGAACAGATTTCCAATTAGGCAATCTGTCATATCTGAGCGTAAATCTGGATGTTTTCGAAATATGCGCCCGAAACTAAAAGCATCATCGTAAAAAGCATATACCAACTTTCTCATTGATTCGATGCCGTCGCACAGTGTAGTCGAATATTTCTTGAAGCGACTTGCAGAAAAATCGCCAGCATCAAATGCCGCTTCAACAGCAGCACCAACAGCCTCACCACTACTTAGGGCCAAAAGAACTCCTGAAGAAAAAACTGGGTCGAGAAAAGCAAAAGCATCACCCGCAAGAACAAGACCATCAGATGCACAATAACGAGATCGATAGGAATACTCCCCAGTAACACGAAAATCACGGATTCGCTCGGCCGGCTCCAAGTGCTTGGATATCCAACGATTTACGCCTATCTCACGATTGAAGATTTTCTGAATATCTTTGCCTTCTCGATAGAGATAATCAGCCTCCGCTGTAATACCAACACTAACTACGTCGTTTCGCAGTGGAATATACCAAAACCAACCTTTTTCCGGTAGATATGCAACAGTGGTAGCGCCCTCATCGTATCCCTCGTCACGCAGACCACCACGATAATAAGTCCAAATAGAAATCTTGTTTAACTTGGGGTCACGAATGAGCCACCCATTACGCTTTACAGAAAAAGCATCCCGTCCACTGCAATCGATCGTTATAGGTGCGTAGAGGGATCGCGTCGACCCATCACTCACTTTCACTTCTACTCCGACGTTGCATTTCCCTCGACGCAGCAATCTCTTAGCCATGGTCTCTTCCATCACCACAGCGCCCTTTTCTACCGCGTTATCGAGAAGAATCTGATCAAAATCGCTGCGCCAAACCTGCCAAGTCTGTGCAGCTTCTTGCTTAAGATGCTCAAAGAAATAAAAGGGCTGAGATACTTGACCCTCGATTGAAGCAAACTGAACACTATATTTTTTGATAAATGACGCCTGCTGCACTTTTTCAAGAGCGCCAATGCGTTGGAGCGGGTAGTAGCAATAGGGCAACAGTGACTCACCAACACTGTAGCGAGGAAACTTCTGCTTCTCTAGGATGAGCACCTTGCGTCCACACTCGGCTAGAATAGCCGCTGCAGTCGAACCGGCCGGGCCGGCACCGATAACTATCACGTCATAGTGTGTACTAGTCGCCATGTTGCCATTGCGCTTCATTAAAAAAAGAACTTCCTTGTCAAAACAATTTAGTCAATTTGATGTTTCGGCAAGAAAAAGGAAAACAAAAGCCGATCAACCTGCATTAACCCCTCTCGAGTTAATTCGATGGTTTGACCATGACGAGATAGCCAACCCGCTTGTTCATATCTTTCAAAAATTGAACCCCATCGTCTATTGATATCGACACCAAATTTTTCCTGGAAGATATCGGTCGAGAGACGACCCAGTTTCATTTGCAATACAAACTGTCGAATCATCTTTTCTTCAGTAGTCATACCAACAGCTCGCCAGATCGGAAAATAACCCTTTCGAATCGATTTCACATAAGGCTCGATATGACTCTCGTTCTGATAATGAACGCCACTAAGATATCCAAACGCAGAAACACCCAGTGCCAACATGTCGGCTCCTGCCCAGAGAGAATCACGGTAGAGAAATTTTGTCCTTTGGGGATCCTTGACAACCGTGTAAGCACTACTAACGGTGTAGCCAGCCGATTCAAGGGCTGCGAACGCTTCAGCCACCCAACGCCGTTTCGTGTTCCAGGTGGCGACAGGTGCTATATCTCGTCCCTCTTGGCGCATTTCTTTATGTATCGTCGTATTGTGAGGAATTTCCATCTGATAGATTGTCACTGCATCGGGGTTGAGCTCAATAACTTTCCTTATGGCCTGGTGCCAGTTTTCGTCCGTTTCTCCGATCATGCCAGCAATCAAGTCAACATTAACCTGTGGAAATTTTGCTGCCTGAATCCAGTCGTATGAACGGTATACCTCCATCGATCGATGAGCACGATTATTAGTTTGCAGAATCTCATCACTGAAATTCTCCACCCCTAGACTTAGGCGCGTTATCCCTAGTTCGCGAAGTCCTTGCACCTTTTTTTGAGTGAGTGTACCTGGCTCGCACTCAAAAGCAATCTCTTCCATTCCGTCCCAAGGGAAAGTTTTTCGCAGATGTGAGATCAAATCATTGAGTTGTTCATGTGAGAGATAAGATGGCGTACCACCTCCAAAATAGAGGAAACTTGCCTTACGTCCGCCGATAAAAGCCGTCTCAGCCAACCGGGAGGCCTCCACTTTTATTGCATCTAAGTAATTGACAATATCTCTGTTTTTTTTGTCCGTGTAGACACGGAAATAGCAGAAATGACATCTCTTACGGCAGAACGGGATGTGAACATACATCCCAAGGGGCACATCCGTGGGGCCGGATCGTCTAAAACGCTCCTGAGCCAACCCGACGTTCTGGGAGTTCCAACAGTTAAACGGAGGGTAATTCGAAACGAAATAATTACCAACTTTGGTGTCTTCTTGCCCATTAGGTAAGTTCACCATCAACTGCGAAGTAGTGTTAGACATCTAATCAAAACCACAAATAGTTAATTCTAGTGTAGGTGACGTGACCACTCATCGGCATCAAAACGCACCTCAGGACTGACGATATCAATTTTAGCTAAAGTATATTTATGCCCACGTTTTCAGCAGACGAACTAACAGATTTTTCCACTGCCATATTTTCAGCGGCCGGAGCTCGCGATGAAGATTCTCAAATTGTGAGCAAGGCTCTTGTTGACGCTAACCTAGTCGGACACGATTCGCATGGTGTTATGCGTGTACCTTTCTACGTCGAATGGATGGAGAAAGGCTGGGTGAACACGCGAGCAACCTTCAGAGTTGTCAGTGAGGCTGACTCGTTCGCAGTGATAGATGGCGACTGGGGATTCGGCCAAGTAATGGGACGTAAAGCAACCGACTTGGGAATCCAAAAAGCCCGTGAAGCTGGCACCGCAATCATCACAGGGCAACAGTGCTGCCATATGGGACGATTCGGTGATTACACGGCTATGGCTGCTCGCTCGGGAATGGCTGCAGTGTTATTTGCCAACACACATGGCGCTGGCCAGCTTGTTGCACCATGGGGGGGTATCGAACGGAGACTATCCGCTAACCCCATCTCTATCGGAATCCCGAGGAAAGGTGATTCTCCTATCGTGGTAGACGTTTCGACCTGCACGATTGCAGAAGGAAAGGTGCGCAACATGCGCACAGCCGGAGAACCAGTTCCCGAGGATTGCATCATCGATGCAGAGGGTAACCCAACGACTGACGCAAACGATTTCTACGGGCCACCTGTGGGAGCACTACTGCCACTTGGGCGCCACAAGGGCTTTGCCCTAGGGTTGGCTAGCGATATTCTTGCCGGTGCACTCTCAGGTGCAGGTTGTAGCCGTGCTGACACAAAGCGAGTCGGCAATAGTTTCATGTTGACACTAATCGATGTTCAGAAAGTGCGTGGATCAGACTTGTTCGACGATGACGTTGCAGGGGTTATAGAATACGTCAAGAGTAGTCGTCTCGCACCGGGTGTATCAGAAATTCTCATTCCCGGAGAGCCTGAGGAAAGAATTCGGGCAGAACGAGAAGCTGATGGTGTCCCAATACACCCCGGAGTTTGGGACAACCTATGTCGCACAGCTACTAAATACGGGGTAAAACCACCAGCCCAACCGGCTTGATGGTATGGATTTTTGGACAAATCGAACACTGACATCGTAGCCGAAGTGTCAGATGCACTATTTCACTAAACCAAGTCTCAGAAACTATCTACCTCTCTGTAAGCTGCGATGACTGCCTGCTCCCCTCCCCGGCCAGGACGGCTGTTGCCATGCTCCATTCCAATGACTCCATCAAAACCGCGATGATGCAGTAAGCGGAATATGTTCTTGTAATTTATTTCCCCAGTCGTGGGCTCCTTACGGCCCGGGTTATCTCCAACTTGGTAATAGGCAGTTTCATCCCATGCTAATTCCAGATTGGGAATCAGGTTTCCGACATCAACTTGCTGGTGATAAAGATCATTGAGGATCTTACAACTAGGGGAGTCGACAGACCGACAGATCGCGTAGGCCTGTGGCACACTACGTAGAAAAAGCCCCGGGTGATTTGCGTACCAATTCAAAGGTTCTAACACCATGACCAGGCCAGTGGGTTCACAAACCTCCGCCATTGCCCTTAGGTTCGCAATGCAATTCGACCGCTGAAATTCTGGGTCTAACTTTTGGTTCACCGAGTTTGGAATCACAGTAGTCCAAGTCGCATTCAACCGTTTTGCAACTTCCACGGCTTTGTGCATCTCATCTCGGATGAAGCGCTGATATTCAATGTCTGTCCGCGTAACAAAATCGTTTGTCTTAAAGTCAGCGAAGGCAATAAAAACTCCCATAGTCATGCCCAATCTTCTAAGTGTCTCGCCAATCTTACTCTGAATCTCTCTCGGCCTTCGCCAGGCATAGTTGTCCTCCCAAGCGGTGAAACCCTGGTCAGCAGAGAAACGGATTTGATCAAAAATATCTTCGCCAGCCGAATACCTAAACATCCCCGGATGAGGAGCATATTTGAGGTTAAAACTCGGGGAGTTACTTCTAACCTGAGTTACCGAGGCTGCGATTGTCGTCGTTATTAGACTGCTCGAGAGGAAAGTGCGTCGGTTCATAACAAAATCCCTCCTGGTATAGTACTCGACAAGTGCAAACGAGTTTAGAAAACCGATTCTACAACAGCAAACTCTTGTTCGAATCGTTTATTACTGCACCTGTGAGGCAAGCCCAACATGAATAGATGCTACTACACCTCATCCAGCATGGTTTTTGCCATAGTGTGTTGCACTCTAGTAGCACACTTAATAAGTGGATGCACCTCGAAACAGCAACCCAAAAAAGCCGTTGCACAGCAATTACGAGCTGAACTACTGGCCAAGGACCCTACTCAATTTGCAGCACCAATGGATTTACTGCAAGTGTCAGCCACACATAGCACTGTTTACCGTGGCAAAAAAAATATATCGGAGTTCAACCTTCACTCGTACCTTATTCACTTCGAGGGTCAATTCTGGGCGATGTGGTCATCCAGCAAAATCAAAGAAGAAGACCCCGACCAGAGGCTACTCTACGCAGTGAGCGACGATGGACACTCATGGAGCCCGGCACGCAACCTAGCGAATGATCCCGATGGACCGAATGGTCCCGGGCGGTGGATAGCACGAGGTTTTTTGGTGAATGACGGCACACTACAGGCCCTCGGAGCCTATATAGAAAGTGCCGACTATGGCAACCATGGACAAGGAGTAGTCTGGAAGAATTTGCGACTCATGCGCTTTGTTTGGGATGAAGAGGAATGGGTTGAGAAGGACGTCTTCGCCGATAACTGTATGAGTAATTTTCCACCCACACGCTTGGGGACACTTTGGGGCATGGCTTGTCGTGATGATGCCGTGAACGTCTCGATGGCATTGTCAAACAACATCCAAAATCCTTCGTGGTCCTTCAGATCGCTGGCAGCAGATTCACCCTTCGACAGGATGGAGGAACCTACCTGGTACTCCACGGATGACGGTTTCGTACATATGATTATCAGAGACAATAACTCCTCTCGGCGCCTAATTCGGATTTTGAGCAAAGATGGAGGAGTTACTTGGAATACGCCTGTCTTGACAAACTACCCTGATGCAACCAGCAAAAACTTCACCGGTCGATTCTCAAATGGTACGTACTTCTTGATCAACAATTCAAATCCAAAACACCGCTACCCTCTGACAATCGCATTCAGTCACGATGGTTGGACCTTTTCCAATCCAGTTGCAATTCGCAAGGACGCCCCACCGATGCGCCGCAAGTCGCCTGGAAGAGAAAGCATAGGGAGGAACGGATTTCAATATCCACATGCTATAGAGCACACAGGCTCTTTGTGGGTCGTCTACTCCACAAACAAAGAGGATATTGAAATTTCGGAATTCAAGATCGCAGATTTATTCTAAACCTGTGAGCAAATACGCAAAGCCGAAAATCTAGTGATCAGTAGCTTTTTCCGCACCAAGGCCAGTATTCGCACGAACGCTAAGTTCCGTATATTTTTCTTCTGCTAATGGTTCGCTCGAAAAAACAGAACCAAAATAAGCTGCAAGAAATCCGAGTGGAATACTGACTATGCCCGGATTTTTGAGTGGGAAGATAGCGGGGGCCTGAATCATTCGACGGGCGGAGTCAACAACCTCAGGGCCGTCTACTCCCATAAAGCTAGGACTAACAAAAATAAGCCCTATGGAACAAAATAGACCAGTAGCTAACCCACACACTGCACCACGTGTAGTGAACTTACGCCAGTAAAGAGAAAATATCAACACTGGTAAATTCGCCGATGCAGCTACAGCAAAAGCCAAACCTACTAGAAATGCCACATTGGCTGTTGGGCCTAGGACTATGGCAACCGCAATCGACACAGCACCAACGATCAAAGCAGTCCAGCGAGCCACACGCACCTCTTCACCCGGTGGACGCGCGTTTCCATGGTGGATCACATTGGTATAGAAGTCATGCGCGAATGAGGTTGAGGCGCTGATAGTTAATCCCGCGACAACGGCAAGAATCGTAGCAAATGCCACAGCAGAAATAAAGGCAAAGAAAAAATCACCGGCAAGTGCTTCAGCCAGCAAAGGGGCACTCATATTGATACCCCCATTTGACGAAATTGCATCGCGGCCAACAATCGTAGCCGCCCCAAAACCCAAAAAAGTGGTCATCATATAGAACGCACCGATCAACAACATCGCCCAAAAGACACTCATTCGAGCAGTCTTGGCATCTGGCACCGTATAAAACCGGATTAGTATGTGGGGAAGTCCAGCTGTACCGAAGATCAATGCCATGCCTAGTGAAATCAGATCTAGAGCCCCGTAGGGAGGCTTGTAGTAGAGTCCGGGCGTTAAGAAATTCTGTGTGATCATTTCACCGTCAACGTGGTAACTGACTTGAGATGTTGCCGCAAAGAATCCTTCTAAATCAAAACCAAAATGAGCCAAGACCAAAAAACTCAACAGAAATGTACCACTCATAAGCAGAACAGCTTTGATAATCTGCACCCACGTCGTCGCCAACATACCACCAAAAACTACGTAGACAATCATCAAAGCACCAACTACAGTCACTGCACCAGAAAAACTAATCCCAGCATCAGTGAGTAGTAAGCTCACCAAAGCACCCGCTCCTACCATCTGGGCAATCATGTAAAACGTCGAGACCGTCAATGTACTCAAAGCTGCCCAAGCCCTTACGGGACGTGCGCGAAGACGGTAGGCAAGAACGTCCGCCATGGTGTATTTTCCGGTATTGCGAAGCGGCTCCGCGATGATGAAAAGGACTGTGAGATAAGCGACTAAAAACCCCACTGAGTACATGAAACCGTCATATCCATAGAAAGCTATCAGTCCAGCAATGCCTAAGAATGAGGCTGCACTCATGTAGTCACCAGAAATTGCGAGACCATTTTGCCAGCCCGTGATACGTCGACCCGCAGCAAAATAGGCACTTTCACCTGAAGATTTATGGGCGGCCCAGTAGGTAATACCGAGGGTAGCGGCAATAAAAGCCAAAAACATTATCAACGGAAGAGACATCTCACTCCCCTTCTCCGTCTTCTATGTTCTCTTCTGTTTCCGCTGTATCAGCCAAAATTTTTGCTGATGTCTCATCAAAACGCTCGGCTCGAATCGTGTAGAAATATGCCAACACCCATGCCATCAGAAACTGTGAAAATGCAAAGAGATACGCCCAATTAATGACACCCCACACCTCGCGGGACATCACCTCAGGCCAGTAACCTACTAGAACCGGTAAAGCAAAATAAAAAATAACGAAAAAAATCGTAGAGGCCACTATAAAGCGAGTTTTCTGAGCGATCATACCCTGGTAGGTAGAAGAGTTGTAGATGCGTTCCCAGCGATTCATATTGAAGTTCACAAGCTAGCACACAAACAACAGCCAATCTAGCACTGGCTGTCGTCACTGGTCTCGTATTTCGACAAACCGATGCAGATTGTCCTCATTATTGTAATCAGTCGTAGCACCAAAATGATCCTCTCTAATTGCATTGCATCGCTCAAGTCAACCTTGATCGCTACAATATTCGTTAGCGGAAACAACTCTTTCGAACCAGTAACATAACAGATGCCCAGCGACCAAAGAGAAGATTCCTCAACATGCGAACGTGGCGGAATAGGCAGACGCGCTAGATTTAGGTTCTAGTTCCCGAGAGGGAGTGGGGGTTCGACTCCCCCCGTTCGCACCAAAAACAGCATAACTACACAGTCCGCAAGAACTTCACAACATTTATTTAGTGGTAAAATGGGTTCGTATTTGAGCTGATGATGTCGCGACAGCACAAACTAACTGAACGATTGCAAGCAGTTGCTTTGGTTCTGTTTTTGCTGACAGGCAGCTTGCAGTTGATAGCACACGACACCAAAGAGAACAACTGCCCAATACATCTGGAGGCTTGTTCGTGTAAAAAGGCATGCCAGCGTAGAGCCTGGGCAGAGAAAAAGGCTCTAGAGGCAGGGAAATCGAGCTGTCATCAACCGATAGAAGAACGGCATTTCCCAACCTTTCAGTCAAAAGCCAAAGATAGTAAACCGACTGAGCAATCGCCTGTCAGGGTCTCCATTCGATCGAAGTGTATTGACTCCAACATGCTCGACTTTGCACTTCCTGTGGGAGATCAATACATGGTGTCGAGAACAACAAAATTATCCCCCTCAACGAGCTGTGCACAAGTCGTATCGTCATACACTGTAAAAACAAGATTTCGGGCCTTGCCAGTACTACTCCCTCCACCTCACGTTTAGTGTAGAAAGACACCTTCACTGGAAAGATTACGCGAGCTTATTGGCACAACGTGTCAAGGCGTGATTATTTCTTTTTGACCCTAGCTAGGGCCGAGTTTCAAGTTTTCTGTTGGAAGCAGTAGTTGTTTTTATGATTCACATTAGTAGCTATATTTATTATTCTCTGGCTATCCTTGTAGTTTCAACTCTAGCTCCTTTGGGTATTGCACAGAACATTAAAGGAAGTGTTTCTGGTACTATTTTTGACCCTCAAAAAGCCATAGTCACAACCGCCATAATCACAATTCTTCATACCGAAACCAGGGAGCAACTCAGTACAACATCGAATGACGCTGGTTTTTATCGTCAACCGGCTCTTGATCCAGGCATTTACTCACTCACAGTATCTGCCGGTGGGTTCAATACTTTCAAAAGTGAGGCTTTCGAATTGGGTCTCGGAGACTCACTCCAATTTGATGTCAACATGACACTTGCAACATTCTCTGAAACGATCAAAGTCAGCTCGTTAGCACCGCGAGTACTGCAATTGGATGATACGAAACGCTCTCGCAACTTTAACGCTCGGGAAATGAATGATCTACCAAATGCAAGCAATAGTTTTGCTGGTCGAAATTTTTATACGCAAGCCTTAACGACACCGGGTGTTAGCTACTCACCTTTAGCACACAGACCGTTTGCCGTAAACGGGCAACGCCCAAGAAATAACAACTATATGATCGACTCAGTGCAAGTGAATGATCCCAGTTCAGGATTTATAGCAGGTCGAGGTAAAACAGAACAGATTATCAGTCAAGAAGCTGTTCAAGGTATGGAAGTAATCACTCACAATTTTAAAGCAGAATACGGACGTAATTCCGGATCTATTATAAGTATCGTCAGCAAACGCGGATCGAACCAGTTCCACGGCAGCGTTTATAGTTACCATCTCAATTCTGCACTGCGCTCTAGGAATTTTTTCGAAAACGAAAAGTCAAAGGGTCGTACAACTTTGACGGGTTTCACTGCTAGTGGTCCGATCAAACCCGACAAAGCCTTCTTTTTTGGAAACTATGAAAGCAATTGGACACGTGGTGATGCAGTACGCAACTTCAAATCATTGACTACAGAACAACGTGCACAAGCAGTGTCTGCAGTCAAACCATTGGTGGATCTGTACCCTGAGTCACCATCTGGTTCACGAATCTTTGCACAAGGAGTACCAGCACCATCGACACAAAATACCTACATGGTTAAAACTGACATCGCATTGACCACAAATCAAAACCTGATGATTCGAAACAATCTCACATCCAACGATAGTGATCTGAAAAATCTTGGGGGCTTCGTTGGGCACCATATACTCAGTAATCGACAGACTCAAAGCATCACTGCCCATCACAACTACACTGCGACACCAAACCTAGTCAATGAATATCGTGCTGGGTACATGCGCTTTGTTCAGTTCGACGATATGATTGAACCTCTAGCAATTGGTGATCCAACCATCCATGGTGAAATCGGCTTTATGGTCGTGCCCGGTCTAAGTCCAGCTGGAACAATCAGTTTCATGGGTAAAGACATCGCAGTGAATGTTTATTCAATGAGTAACGACACCTCTTGGAATCGTGGCAACCATAGTTTTAAGTTCGGCACATCGATTCGGCAGAACCGCATCGATGGTGGCACCGTAAACAATCGCTTCGCAGGTACGGTTTTTTTTCCAAACGTCAACTCTTTCCTAGCTGGACAGCCACTCAGCTACACACGAAATATAGGAAACCCGCACATCGGCCTTCGTCGTAACGAATGGGACGTATACCTCCAGGATGACTGGCGCATTGCCCCAACCCTGACACTGAATCTTGGGGTGCGCTATGAATTATTCACCTCGCCTACTGAGATGTATGATCGTATCCCGCTCGAAGCAAAATTTCCAACTGACAAAAACAACTTCGCACCACGGTTTGGCCTAGCCTGGAATACCGCGAAAAAAACAGTTGTTCGAGCCGGCTGGGGTCTTTTCTACAACGCTCTTGAGATGGATTTTGTGGGTTTAACAAGATTTAACCCGCCAAATGTTGTCACCTTGAGTGCATTTCGTCCGCAACTGCCTAACTTGCTCGCAAATGCGAGAGAAGCAACACCGAGTGGGGTCACCATTCCTAACCAAGATACTGCAACACCCTATGCTCAACACTACAACCTTACAATCGAACAAGAGCTATGGAGCCCTCAAACCACCGTCACTGCAGCTTATGTCGGAACCATAGGATCAAAGATTGCCCGGGTTCGACTTCCAAACGGAGGAGAAAATATTTCTCAGGGTTCGCGTCCAAATCCGTCAATAGGTGTTATAAACCGCCTCGAAACCTCAGGGTCGTCCAACTATCATGCATTCCAACTAGGCATGAATCAACGCTTATCAAATTTTGTTTTTAAGGCTGCCTACACATGGTCAAAATTCATCGATGATGTCTCAGAATTGCCTACCGAAAACACACGCCTCGCTCGCGAAATCTTGCCACTGGAGGAAACCAACCTTAAGCTCGATCGTGGTCGTTCCGACTTCGACCTCCCTCATACACTGACCTTCAGTTACCTATGGCAACTGCCCTCAATAAACGATCACTCATTCTGGAAAGGTTGGTCTATATCTGGTGTCACAACCCTACAATCAGGGCGTCCTTATTCACTCTATACTGGTACGGACAACCGCACGGGAACCGATAACAACCGTATATTCGAAATTGCAGAAACACTAACTCGCAACAAGAGCAACGCACATGCGATTAAAGTAGTCGGAGGATTGCCAACGGCCCTTCAAATTGAGCCAGCCACAGGGCTACTTGGAACAATTGGCCGTAATACAGAGAGTCGTGACGGATTTTACACCTGGAATGTTGGCCTATCTAAAGAATTCACAGTTTCCGAAGTAGTGAAAATACAACTTCGTGGCGAAATTTTTAATTCCCTAAATACAACCAACTTTGACGAGATTGACAATGTTCTCGGTGTCACACGCGCACGTGATAGTGGACAGCCCACTGGCTTTAATCCGAATTTCGGTCGTTACACCGAAGCTTTCCCAGCACGCAATATCCAACTTGCACTTCGGGTTGTATTCTAGATTGGAAGAGGAGAATTTAGAGGAGATAATGAAAAAGGTGTTTTCGTTTCTAATCGGAATTGGATTTTACATATCTCTCTTTACATGGTCGGGACTCAGTATAGAACCGATGCCCGTAAGCTACCGCTTTGAGCCAAAACCCAGCAGACCATTAGCAACATATGGGACGCCATCGCGTGACCCCAAAATCTCGGTACGGGCATCTGGAGCGCTGTATCTTCTAGCTGTGAGTGGCAACCATGGTAATTCCCAACTGGGCCTTGCAATCTCACATGACGGTGGAGACTCTTTTGCTCCACCAACACTGATCAGCCGGAAGGGTAGTCGAATCAGTTCTCATGGTGAAAACAGCCCAACATTTTCCTTCGGGAACGGAATAGAAGCCTATGCATTGTGGGAAGAGCGAACCGGTGAGGGGTTAGGAACCGAGCTCCTTTTTTCTAAATCACCAGCTTTTGGTCATAGATGGCTACCACCCATCCGTGTTACCGATAAAGCAACACCTTCTACCAATGCATTCTCATCAATGACGGTTTCTCCCAGGGGACATATTTATGTGGTATGGCTAGACGGAAGAGACCGCGACCAAGGACCTCCAGGAACGTCCTCTGTCTACCTTGCAAAATCAACAGATGGAGGAAAATCATTCGAGAAAAATACTGCGGTGGTCCATGGTGTATGCCCCTGTTGTCGTCCAACTGTGCTAGCAGACAGGAAAGGCCTAGTCCACGTGTCCTGGAGACATGTCTATCCTGGCAACATACGAGATATGGCAGTAGCAACTTCGCAAGATGCTGGAAAAACATTTGGAAGCCCTGTCCGCGTTGCCTTTGACAACTGGAAAATCAACGGTTGCCCTCATGCTGGAGCGAGTATGGTTCGCAGAGGTAACCGCTTATGGATCAGTTGGTATTCCGACGGAGATGGGAGCAATCCTGGTGTACGGGTATCGTATTCAGATGACAGTGGATACAACTTCAGCGATCCGATTCTCGTATCCCGAGAGATTCTTGACGCTAACCACCCTTCATTCGCCCTCGCAGATGACGGACGCATCCTTATTGCTTTCCAAGGACGCGATCCAGTGGCGAAGGGTGGATGGAGCCCTACTAGCCCTTATATCGTTGAGATAAATGATTCTGGACAGATCTCGCAACCAATATTAGTCCCGGGTCATCAGAAGTCGGTCTCCTATCCCGTCGTGGTCGGTGGAAGTTTGGGTCGCTTGGCGGTAGCATGGAGTGAAAAAGATACTAAGGGCCAACCCCAAATATGGCTAGCAAGAGGACGTCGGGATGCTCAAAAATAATAACTAAAGAGCTGAACTTAACCAGTCACTCAGTCGATTCATTCCTGGTAGATCGTCATAGAACGCCACGCCGGCCATCACTACCGGCGAATCGAGGATCGTCTAAGTGGCGATCATCCTTATGGAAAACTCGCCAGCTGTCGTATACGAGCTCACCCACATAGTAGGCATCGCGATTTAAACTGTGCTCATCAGGTAGTTCTTTTTCATTAGCAGGATGTTTGAGCTCAGGAAATAGAATAAAATCTAGGTACGTAAAAGCATGAAAGTTGCTGCCTTCAAAAGCAATTTGAGAAACCACATCAGGGCAGCGACGGCGCATGACAAGTGCAACTTCTTCAGCAGTGGGGTCATCAGATAAACCCGCACTCATCTTTCCTATCTGGTCCAGCTCTTCCAACACTACTTGCCGTCCCGACTCTTTCCAGCTATGCAGACGAGCTAGAAAACGTCGCAAATGAAAAACTCCGATTGACATCAAAATAATTGAGACCACCAGGTGCACCCAATGCACCAGAGGACCTAATGCCATCCAGTTTACATAAGCTGCCCTCAGCCACAGCAAAAACAGAACCATGCCCACCACACCTGCGGCAAGCCTGGAAATCACCTTGCTATTAAAAACATATCGTCTGAAAAACGACCGTAGACGTTCCACGGTTTCTCTGATCGTCTCTCCAGCACTGGCGCAAGCATAGACCGACCTCTCCCACTTCTGGTGTGCCATAGCGGGTGGATAGTAAAGAATAAAACGCTTCTCAGCGGGGGTTTCTCTACCGGAGAAACAACATCTCATATCGATAACACTTATTCTTGAGGTAACATCTCCAAACCTCAGAAAACATATCTCTAGGACTTGTTTCAAGAAGTTTCTAGAAGGATATCATAAGAAACATGCTCCGTACCGGATGTTCCTGCACGCACCCAACACAGAAGTTGCTGATTTAGGAATTGATTTATGTCACAGACGACAGCCTTGAAAGATTTATTCGTATCACAATCCAAATCGATGCTACGACCAGTAGAGCGGCTAGTGTGGAAATATCGAGTAACAACCACCTGGTGGACAGTGAAACTTCGAGCAGCATCAAAGAAAGTGACTTTATAATTAGGAGTAGCGGTCTGTGTGTCGAATAGGTCCGCGGACGTTTTCTGTCTGTAGTGGACTCTGAGGGAATACATGAAGCGAATCGTGGTCGGATTGAGCGGTGCTAGCGGATCGATCTATGGTATCCGAATACTAGAAGCCTTAAAACCACAAAAGGAAGTAGAAACGCACTTAATAATTACACGTGCCGCTGAAAAAACTCTGCATCAAGAGACTGAGACAACCGTGCAAGAAGTCAAGGATCTGGCTGATTTTTGTTACTCCAATGAACAAATTGGTGCAGCAGTGGCAAGTGGTTCATTTCTCACTGATGGTATGGTAATTGTCCCTTGTTCCATAAACACAATGTCATCAATCGCAAGTGGAACAACCTCTAATTTGCTGACAAGGGCTGCGGACGTCACATTGAAAGAAAGACGCCGACTTGTCCTATGTGTAAGGGAAACACCTTTACACTTGGGCCATTTGCGAACGCTAGCCACATTAACAGAAATGGGTGCTGTCGTTGCGCCACCAATGCCGGCATTTTACCAACACCCGAAAACAATTGATGACCTAGTCAGTGCCACCGTGGAGCGTTTACTAGACTTAGTCATGCTGCCACATTCGAAGACCAAACGATGGGATGGCATCTAAAATCTGCCCCACGCGCTATGATATATGGTCAGAGGGGGGCGTAATGGATTCGACGGGGTCGCACCGTCGCAGAGAGGCATACCGGGTTCCGAGCTCCCGTTAAACGATCGGATTATAACAACTGCCAACAATAATACGCAGTTAGCATACGCCGCCTAATTTTTAGTCGGCCACCCTCTAAGTTGGGCCCACACTTCAGAGATGGGTGTTATTCCGTGGGATTGGCGATAGGCTTCTGTTCGTAGCTATAAGCTGAAATTAACCGAACTGGGTCAGTCCTTTCTTGTCCGCTCCAAGGGATAGGCCGAGATTTTTGAACGGACTAAGTATGTAGGTTCTTTGCGATAGACTTCTCCGGACGCGGGTTCGACTCCCGCCGCCTCCACCA
>CEUS01139802.1_pt1 | contig 80504 bp, 79 predicted proteins | sample 427031 | NCBI WGS metagenome assembly CEUS01 (sample SAMEA2622837, study PRJEB7988) | marine metagenome | biome: marine biome (ENVO:00000447); feature: marine epipelagic mixed layer (ENVO:xxxxxxxxx); material: "saline water (ENVO:00002010), including plankton (ENVO:xxxxxxxx)" | depth 140 m
AGGCGCAGCTCTAGGGCTTGAACGAGGCGCAGCTCTAGGGCTTGAACCAGGCGCAGCTCTAGGCTGGCGCCTACGGTGGGCTTTGATCTCTATACTTTGAGGGCTTCGTGTCGGGAAAGTTCGTGCCTGGGTCGGCACCGAGCGCTTGGTAGACGTGGAGGGTGCTCTCGAAGAAAGGTCGGTCGACTCAAGCGCTGCTCTTCGCCGAGGGTATTTTCCGGGACTGCTCGACTCCTGATGACCGGTAGCGTTGGCAGTCGAATTTGACCCCCTTCCCAAAGAGGGTGGAGGCGATCCTCTGCTAATTGCTCGTCGAGCTGCTGCTCGAGGGGAGGGATTCCTGGGAGTTTCCTTATAGGTTGCCCGATTTTGTTGAGGATTGTGGGTTGTAAGCCCTAGTCGTGGGGAGACATGAGGGTGTCGAGGCAAGTGGACGAAGGGCATCTGGGCGGCGTAATAGGCATCCCAGTAATAGCCCCAGGGGTGATACGCCCAATATGATGCCCACTTATTCGGATAGTAGGTGACGTATACGTGTGGTTTGTAATAACTCCCAGGTCGCCACCAAGTATGTATTTTGAAGACCGGGTGGTGATATCTGAACGGATTACACCGTAGTAACGGGTCATGGTAGTCATGCATGGTGGAGTAGGCACCATGGTCACTGATCGTCAGTGAACCCTGCAACCATACCGGGAGCGAATCACAATAAGTAAACCTAGGCCCGAAGTGGGTAGCTGCAGAGAAGGAACCTATTCGAAGACCAAGCATAAGCTGTGCCTGCGACCTCAGCGGCGTAGACCCCAAGAGCGTGCTTATCACCACTAGCAGTATTATCCTCCCTAGGTGATCCACGATGCCCTCCTTCGGTAAGGCTTATAAATATTTAGGGCATCCACTGTGCCAAGGTTGGACATGCACGGTAAGGATTTATGGTGCAATAACTTACCTGCATCATATTAGATTACGGCTAGGTCTCGGAAGCGTCCGATCCTAAGGACAGTAATCGCTAGAATAGGACACGTCCGTAGTCCTTTCCGGCGAGTCCGTGAGAAACTCATGGAGCCGTATCACTTGCTAGCTGGCCAGGATAGTGGAAGATTTCTTTGTCCTGCAGACGTATTTTTCGTCGGCACCGGCGCGGCTTCTGGGCCAGCCGAGGACACCGGCCGGGAATTCTGGTCCGCACAATCCTGTAGAGAAACAGTATTGGCGGACAAGAGTGTTTTCCTAGGAGCTGCTCGCGAGAACAAATGGTGTATATGTAGTGGAATCTCCAGAAACAGAATCAGATCCGACCAAGCAAGCGGAAAGGTCAGAAAGTACATCCACTCCAGATAGGACAGGAGTGGATGCGAGTGCTTCTGATAGTTCATCAGGTGCTACATCTGCAGATGCCCCGTCGTCTGAGCAAAGATCAAACCGAGGGGGGACGAACCCCAGTGGCGAGAGAAAGGGTCAGCGGGGAAGACGTCCTAGACGACGTGGCCGCCGCCGCCGCCGCCCTCGCGACAGGGACCAGGATAATCGTACCGAAGCCGAGCTCATGGCTGAGTTGCCGGACGATCCAGGAGAGCTCATGGCGCTGTCACGCCCTCTTGGACTCCTAGAAGTGCTAGGGTCCGGGTCAGGGTTTATTCGTCGGAGAGAGTCGGGTTACACTCCTGGGAATGACGATATTTACGTCGGATCCCGAATGATCCAGCGCTACGGGCTGCGCACCGGAGATGAATTGATGGGGATTGTTGCCAGCCAGGCTCGCAGCGGAAAGAGCCCGCCGCTCGCCTACCTGGCTCTGGTGAATGACAATCCACCAGATGAGGCTAAGAGACGACCTGAATTTCAGCGGCTCAGTGCGATGCACCCAGATGATCAACTGGTTCTGGAGTGTGGGCGGGAGCTTCGAGGTGAACCAGAGCTCACCAATAGAGTAATCGATCTGTTTTGTCCGTTTGGTAAGGGCCAAAGAGCCATGATAGTTGCACCGGCGAAAGCAGGTAAAACCATGGTTCTCCAAGCTGTTGCTGAGGGCATCGTCAAGAACAGCCCGGAATGCCACCTCATGATCCTCCTCGTAGACGAGCGTCCTGAGGAGGTCACTGAGATGGAGCAGTGCGGTTTCGGTGAGGTTATAGCCTCCACCTTTGATCGACCAGCTGATCGACATGTGCAGGTTGCTGAAATAACACTGGAACGTGCTCGTCGTCGGGTAGAGCAGGGGGAGGATGTAGCTATCATCCTCGACTCGATTACCCGACTGGCACGGGCTTACAACACGACTCAGGCGGGAAGTGGGAGAACTCTCTCAGGTGGCCTGGACTCGAACTCCCTAGAGCACCCAAAACGGTTTCTTGGGAGTGCTCGGAAAATTGCTCCAACCCAAGGGGGTGGTTCTTTGACTATTATTGGAACTGCCCTAGTCGATACAGGATCCCGTATGGACCAAGTAATCTTCGAAGAGTTCAAGGGAACTGGGAATAGTGAGCTTGTCTTGTCTAGGGATCTTGCTGACAGGCGTATCTACCCGGCAATCGATCTCCAGGGTTCAGCGACACGGAAAGAGGAACTTTTGATGGACGATGATAGCCTCTGGTTATCACATGCCATGAGGCGACAGTTGGCTGGCCAAAATTCAGCAGACTCAATGATGGAACTACTTGGTGCCATGAAGAAAACCAAGTCGAACCGGGATCTGATCGACTGGGTTAGGAATCGGTAGGAGAAGATTCTTGAGAGGGCGAGGGGTCCGGGTTAGATCAAGGAAGTCCAGCCAGAGCTAATTCCCTAAGGCGCTCGATTCCCTTAACTAGCTCATCCGACTGAGCACGGCTCATTGATAATGCCCAATAACCCATCAGTGGGTTGCGCCCTAGGTCGCCTTCCTCAAGCCAAGTTATCCTGACACCCTCACTTTCTGGCCTGAGGGTAATGATTCCGGACACCAGCATGGCTCCGTCCCCTATCTCAACTCCATACGTCACCATCGAGTTCTCTTCGAGGCTCTGGATCGTGAAAGACCCGGTGCCAACTTCCTGGTCATCCCAACTGAGCGTTGCCCCAATACCGCGTTCAGGACCACTTCGCTCAACCCCTGACTCAGGCCAAGGTGTCCAGGCTTGCCAACCCTCCGGTGAGTCTAAGAACTGAAAGACAATATCCGCAGGTGCAGCGACATATCCTGTTGTTTCAGACTCCCATGAGGATGGGAGGAGAAAGCCGATGAGAAGGAAAGCACTTAGTAGCAGCGCTCCTGATGCCAGGATCCTAGTACCTAAACTGAAGGGACTACTATTCAATGGTCTCTTCCAGGCAATCCTAGAAGGACAGGACCGAGTATCTCCCATACGTTCTGGGCAATCTTCCGATGTCCCTCGGCATTAGGGTGAATCCTGTCTTCTTGATTCAGCTCTTGGATGCCAGCCACGCCTTGAAGTAGGAATGGAATGAAAAGAGTCTCTTGGGTATCGGCTACCGATGCGTATACGGACCTAAAGGAATCCGTATACGCTATTCCTAAATTAGGTGGTGCCTCCATCCCAGCCAGGATAACCCGAACCTTAGGGTATCTCTTACGCGTCCGCTGGATGATTTGAGTGAGGTTCTCTGAGAGGACCAACGGATTTTGTCCCCTGAGTCCATCGTTGGCACCTAGCTCAAGAACAAGGACATCGATGTGCTCACGAAGAATCCACTCGACACGCCTGAGCCCGCCTGCGCTAGTCTCTCCGGACACGCCAGCATTGATTGCGCGGATAGGTGTGCCGGCAGACTCTGCTAGTGCGGCTACACGGGCTACATAGCTATCCTCACGCTGAACCAGTCCTAACCCTGCAGTCAAGCTGGTGCCGAGAAACGCAACTACTGGTCGAGGGTCTGGAACCTCGGACAAAGTCGTGACCACCACTTGTGAGTCCAGGGTGACTCCTTCTGTACTCGGAGTCAACTCAGGACTACCGCAGGCCAAAATCGCCAGTGTTAGGAAGAGTGGCAGGAATCGAAACATTATGATCGTAGCTGAAGGACTCCAGAAAAGTTACACAAGCGGAGGCAGACCTCTACCCGTCCTTCAATGCATAGATGTCGAGGTAGCTCAAGAGGCATTTGTTTCTATTGTCGGTCCATCAGGTAGCGGGAAGACAACCCTACTAGGGTTATTAGCTGGCCTAGATCAGCCAACGGCTGGCCGAGTGTATCTCGATGGAGTGGATATATTCGGTCTTAGCGAAGATGGGCGAGCAGAGTTTCGATCCCAGAATGTGGGGTTCGTTTTCCAAACATTCCACCTTCTGCCGACTCTAACAGCAATCGAGAACGTATTGGTTCCTCTTGAACTCAAAGGGGATTACAAAGGAGCATACGATCAGGCCGAAGCCTTGTTGATCCGCGTCGGCCTCGGCCATCGAACGGGTCACTACCCCGCGCAGTTATCTGGGGGTGAACAGCAGCGTGTGGCCCTAGCTCGAGCATTTGCAAATAAACCCAAGATCCTTTTCGCGGATGAGCCAACGGGCAACCTGGATCAGGCGACGGGTGAGGGGATCATAGAGATGCTAGAGGAACTCAATCAAGTCTCGCGTACCACATTGATCTTGGTGACACATGACATGGCACTGGCAGAGCGAGCTCACCGAGTCATAGGCCTCGTCGGTGGCCGGATTGCTTCAGATCGCCCCGGGTCTGTCATTCGATGAGAGAGATTGGCGACTCGATACAGGATAGGTTCAGAATTCGCTTTGCAATCCGATTGGCACTTCGCGAGAGCTCCTACGGTTTCAGGCGGATAGGCGTCTTCATGGGGTCGATCGCCTTAGGTGTGGCAGCCCTTGTCTCCGTTCACTCCTTCAGAGCTGACATTGCACGTTCTGTTCAAGATGAGGCCGACGTGCTTATGGGCGGAAATGCGCGTTTTTCCCACGATCGACCTATGCCACCCCCTATTGCCGCGGTCATCGATTCATTGAGGGAAACAGGAGCGGGATTGGCAAGGGTTACGACGACCATGTCAATGGTCTCGGCCCCCCGCTCAATGGAAGTCCGGCTCTTGCAAGTTCGAGCTTTGGATAAGGGATATCCGTTCTACGGTGACGTTACAACTAGTCCGGTTAATCGTTGGGGTGCTCACCTAGATCCAGACCGAGCATTGGTTGACCCCGCGATTTTAACTCAGTTCGGTATTCAGGTAGGTGACACACTGGTTCTAGGTCTTTCGCGACTCGAAATCGCCGGAACCGTAAATGGCCTCCCCACAGATTTAGCCTACCAGACGGCAATTGGTCCGAGGGTCCACATTTCACAAGCGACGCTTGAGCGCTCTGGGTTATTAGCCAATGATGGGCTAGCCCGGTTCGAAATACTCTTGCAGCTCCCCGATATCGAAGATCGCCGCGGTATTCGAGAGCGATATCAGGATGTACTTCAAGTGGAGAGCGTCAACTATTCCTTGGCAGAAGAGCAAGCCGAGAGACTCTCTAATGGAGTGCGTTACCTTGCTCGATTCCTTGGCCTTGTTGGGCTCGGAGCGTTATTGCTCGGCGGTGTAGGGGTTGCGAGTGCAATAAATGTCTATATCCGGGAGAAGCGCCAGGCCATCGCGGTTCTCCGGTGCTTGGGTGCAGGTCAGGCAACGGCCTTCGTTGCCTACCTGATTCAAGCTGCCATGCTGGGGCTTCTTGGTGCCATGGCTGGAGTTGCCATCGGGGTCCTAGTCCAGCAGCAGCTTCCAACATTGCTGGGCAACATCATGCCCGTTGTGGTTACCACCCGTTTTTCTCCAACATCAGCCCTGGCCGGTTTGGGAATAGGGCTCTGGGTGTCTCTAATCTTCGCTCTTATTCCCTTACTAAACATCCGCGAAATACCTCCTCTTGCAGCCTTACGGCACGACTTTGAAGAAAGGAATCAGCGTTGGGATAGAGCAAAACTCCTGGCGTATGGGCTACTTGGTTTAAGTATCGTAGGTCTATGTGTGATTGAAGCGCCCAACGCAGAAATAGGGCTTGGGTTTGCATTAGCGCTGGCGCTGGCCGGTGGGTTGATAGTGTTGGTAGGCTCAGGCCTGCGTCTGGTTGCAAGGAGGTACGTTCCGGCATCATCGAGCTACCCGGTCCGGCAGGGGGTGTCAAATCTCTTCAGGCCGCAGAACCAGACGGTTTCGGTGATGCTTGCGTTGGGTTTAGGGGCCTTCTTGATCGGGCTCATTACCGATGTTGGAGGGAACATTCAGGGTGATCTAACCCGCTCTTTTAGTACCGGACGCGCCAACATGCTGCTTTTTGATGTCCAACCTGATCAGGTGGACGGAGTTAGTGGACTGCTCCCGGAAGCCACGCGCCAGTATTTGGAGGCAACTCCACTCGTAAGTTCGCGAATAGTTTCGATCAATGGACGGTCAGTAGAGGATCTCCTTGATGAACCTACTTCCGACGAAAGCCCGAGAAGGTTCGCGCTTGGGCGGGAATACCGTAACACTTACCGGGAACGACTTGGTGTTGCAGAAGAAGTCCTGGCAGGCGAGTGGTGGGATGACGCTCAGGTGCCGGGAGATAGTGGGCTGCAAAGGACGGATGGCCTAGCCCATGTATCGCTTGAGGAAGGAATTGCAGATGCCCTTCGGGTGACCCTCGGAGACACTATCACGTGGGATGTTAGTGGGATTCGAATACCGTCCATCGTACTTAGTCTGAGAAGGGTAGATTGGAACCAGCTGGAGCCAAACTTCTATGCCATCTTTGAGCCTGGTGTCCTAGAGCAGGCTCCGCAGACGGTCGTGATATTGGCTCAGGTGCACAACGATGCGCAGCGCGCTCGAGTTCAACGGGAATTAATTGAGCGATATCCCAATGTTTCCGCTTTGGATTTTTCGCGAGTACAGGAAGTTATTGAGAACGTACTGGTGAGAGTGCGGCAGGCCGTAGGGTTCCTGGGAATATTTACTGTGTTGGCTGGAGCCATCGTTCTCATAGGTTCGTTGGCAACCTCTCGAGTGCAAAGGATGCGAGAAGGTGCACTACTAAAGACCCTGGGCGCAAAAAGGGCCCAAGTCCTTACGGTTCTGTTCGCCGAATATTTTGCACTAGGTCTGGTCGCTACTGGCAGTGGGTTGATTCTCGCGCTAGGAACGGGGACCATCCTCGTGCCGTGGATCTTTGAGATCACTTATTCGCCTCAAATCGGCGCGCTTTCATTAATCTGGTTAGGTGTAGTAGGAATCACGGTAGGAGTAGGATTCTTGGGCTCTATAGACTTAATTCAGCGGCCTCCCCTTCCAGTCTTACGGCAAACCCCAGAGTAGCGTCGATGCTAAGGCTGGGTCTGCTCGAGAAACACGCGTGCAACTTCGAGAGAACTCTGGTGATGGCAGGTATCGCAGGACAAGGGATGGGGATGCTTAAGTCTTCCCGGCTTCACATTCAGCTCTTCACTGCACTTCGGACAGCAACCGGCCACCTGTTCCAAGGTGAAACGCTCACTCCATCGCTTGCGGGCGAGGAGAACCCCTGTGATGAGTGCCCCTATACCCCAGGGTGCGTGTGGCGGAACGAGCGCGGCAATCGGAGTGATCAGCAAGAACAATCCGAGGATCTGGGCTGCTCGGGCTGTACGCCAACCAAGGGCCCGTGCGCGTATTTGAACCTTTACGACAGCTGGTGGGAAACCGAACAAGAGGGCCTGGGCCTCGCATCTGACGACAGTATTCTCTCGTTCTGATGAGCCCCTCACGTTCTCGTTCCGGCGTATGCACGAAGGCGGTCTCCAGCATCCTGCAAGGTTTGAGTACGCTTGCAAAAGGCAAATCGTACTAGCGACCTACCTCGGTCTGGCTCGCTGAAGAAGCTCGACCCTGGCACAGAAGCAACACCTGCGTAACGTGCTAAGTGTTTTGCAAAAGTCGTATCGTCTTCGCCGCTAATTTGGCTGAAGTCTGCAAGGATGTAATAGGCACCCTCTGGAGCCGAGCAATTGAATCCAGCTTCTTGGAGGGCCGACAAAAGGGTGTTTCCGCGGGAGCTGTACTCAAGTGCGAGGGACTCGTAGTAACTAGATCCCAGTTCTTCTATACCTACGGCGCATGCTTCCTGAAGCGGAGCAGGGGCACCCACAGTAAGGAAGTCATGGACCTTTCGGATCGCATCTGTGATTTCAGGAGGTGCGATAATCGTACCTACCCTCCAACCAGTCACGCTGAATGTTTTAGAAAGCCCACTAACCGTGATGGTTCGGTCCGCCATCCCTTCCCAAGTAGCGAGCGGAAGATGTTCGCCTTTGTAGTAGATGTGCTCGTAGATTTCATCAGTTATCGCCAGGATATCATGCTTCAAACAGAGATCGACGACTGCCTGAAGCTCTTCTCGGTCGAATACCCGCCCAGTTGGATTGTTTGGGGTGTTGAGGACGAGTGCCTTAGTACGTGGCCCAATGGCTGCCTCGAGTTGACTCGGGTCAATGCGGTAAGATGGTGGCTCAAGCGTGATGAAGACTGGGCTGGCTTCAGACAACACCGTGTCCGGTCCATAGTTTTCGTAAAATGGCTCGAACACGATGACTTCGTCACCTGGGTCGACCAATGCGAGCATGATAGAAGCCATGGCTTCAGTAGCTCCACATGTGATCGTGATCTCACGTTCGGGATCGACCTCCATGTCGTATAGGTCAAGATATTTTCTTGCCAGGGCTTGCCTTAGGCGAGGCGTACCCCAGGTGATCGCGTATTGATTGATGTCATCGTAGATAGCTTTTGCAGCAGCCTCCTTGAGTAGCATCGGGGCAGGGAAGTCCGGAAAGCCTTGGGCCAGATTCACGGCGTCATATTTGCGAGCTACTCGAGTCATTTCGCGAATTACAGACTCGGTGAACGTATGGGTGCGTCGAGCTGTGCGGCCGCGTGCTTGGGCCATTCGTACCTCAGTCTTTAGGGATAGACATACTGACGGGCATGATGTGTAAGGCGCCGAGATCCGGCAACGGCTAGCCATGCAGTATGATTGTTTCCAGAGGGCTTCTTTTCACATGACACATTCTGACCGGTCTTCGCTTAGAGACGTTAGAACGTGTAGATTCAGTTGAGACTATTTGCTGCTGAAGCGCTTCATTATTGGTGGGGATTGTAGCAATGAGAATAAGATCGATACTGCTGGGCCTATTATTCTGCGGGATAAGTACCGCAGCGATACCGATGTCGGATATATTTCACTTTGCACTGACTAAGTCCGCACCGGCAGCAGACTCAGCAGTTCCATCACCTAACGAAGTACGGCTGTGGTTCACTCAGGCTCCGCAACAGAATTCTGTTGCAGTCCGTCTTATTAATCCTGCCGGTGAGCTGGTGGATACAAGTGACCCTAGCCTCGATCAAGCCGACCAAAAAGTAGTGAGTGTAAATGTTGATGGGGCACTAGGGGCTGGCGGGTATACTGTGTCGTGGAGAGGAATCGGTGACGATGGACATGTTGTACGCGGGGAATTTGGTTTCACAGTAAACGCACAATAGGCCTAGCCGCGCTGTGGCGCCTACATTTAGCGCGGCGACAGGGTGGTTGCTCTATGCAGGACTGATCCTTGTGGCGGGGGGGGTTACAGCGCACTGGGTCCTTATACCAGCGCTAAAGCTACCTGAAAGTCCCATAAGGAGCTGGCTCGAAGAAGCAGCCTGGCGTCTTGGCCTACTCGGAGGATCGTTTCTCCCCATCGCACTAAGTTTGGTTTTTATCCGACAACTTATCGAGTTTCGAGATCCATTTGTGCCCTGGACAGAGGATGCCCAACTGCTTCTCACTGGAACTAATTGGGGAAGAACTTGGCTCTTAGGTGTTACAGGCTCCTTTCTGCTGGCTGCAGCTTTTGTTTTTGGGGGCCGTGGGAGGCGCCTGGCATGGGCGGTGAGCGCATTTGTTCTACTTGGGTTAAGTAGCTTCCCCGCGTTCACAGGGCATGCAAGCGGAACCGAAGGGCTTAGACCGCTCACCATTTTTGTGGACACCCTTCACGTTTGGGCGGTCGGAGTTTGGATCGGAGGCCTGGGCTTTGTCCTCTACGCAAATCGTGGTTGGTTACCCGGTGGAGGAGAAAAGACAGAGAGTATCCTTCCGCTCCTGGTATCGAGGTTTTCACCTATCGCCGTGGCAAGTGTGGGAGTGGTGATAGTTACAGGTTCAATATCTGCGTGGGTGCATCTTTCCTCTTTCGGGGATCTGCTTTTCACTCCGTACGGACAGTTACTTTCGGTTAAGATCGTTTTAGTAACGGCGGCTTTTGGGCTGGGTCTACTTAATTGGAAACGTCACACTCCATACCTTACTGAAGTGTCAGGTCAGCGTGCGCTCATTCGGACGGCCGTGACAGAATTGTTCGTGGTTCAGATTGTACTCATCGTGACCTCAATACTTGTTGTCACCTCTCCTCCAGCGCACTAACCCTGGTAGGTCCTATGCTGACAATTCCAGAGAACTGGCTTGAGTTAGTAGGGTTGCTTCTAGCACTCGCTGCTACTGCCTGGGCAGTCGACTGGTTCGTGACCCGGATGTTTAGAGCAGTGGTCCATAAGATCGCCGCAAAGACGCGATCTACATGGGATGACCGTCTAATACACCGAAAGGTCTTCACTAGAATCGCACATGTGGCGCCAGGCCTAGTTGTTTACTACGGGATCGGGCCAGCACTCGGCGTTAGTGGGGCAGAGATCACCGTTGGCGTCAGCACCACCGCCTTCATGGCTGGGCTCACACAGCGAGTGGCTTTGGCATTCATCGTCGTGACTGTAACGATGTCCGCTAGCGCCTTTTTAGACGCTATCAACGACATTTATAACGAATCGTATTCAGACGCAAATAATCGGCCTATAAAAGGTTACCTACAGGTTGTAGGACTTATCCTCTACATCGCGGCTGGTGTGGTTGCAGTGTCGATCTTGGCCGACAGGTCACCGGTCGTATTTCTTTCGGGACTCGGCGCTCTCACAGCTGTTCTGATGCTTGTCTTCCGGGACACAATTCTCTCGCTTGTGGCGAGTCTGCAAATTATGTCGAACGACATGATTCGCATCGGCGATTGGGTTGAAATGCCACAGGCAAATGTGGACGGTGATGTGATTGATATCGCCTTGCATACTGTCAAAATCCAGAACTGGGATAAGACGATATCTACCATCCCTACACACAAATTCATCACGGAGTCGTTTAAGAACTGGCGTGGGATGAGTGAGTCGGGAGGTCGGCGTATAAAACGCGCACTAAATATTGACCTGACATCCATCAGGTTTCTTACTGAAGAGGAAATTGAACGGCTATCACGACATGAATTATTGAGGGAGTATATCGCGGCCAAGCAAGAGGATCTGGAGCGTCACGCGGCTGAAAAAGCAGCCTTAGGGAATGATCTTGTTCCCATTGTCCGTAGGTTGACCAATGTGGGTACCCTACGTGCTTACCTGCGGAGCTACCTGCGACAGCATCCTGAGATTCATGAAAAGATGACCCTGCTGGTGCGGCCATTGACGCCTACAGCACAGGGTCTACCTCTGGAAATTTACTGTTTCACGAATGACACACGTTGGGAAAGTTTCGAACGGATACAGGCGGATATTTTCGATCACTTGGTTGCCACCCTTCCAGAATTCGGGCTTGAAGCATTCCAGGATCCTTCGGGAGCGGACGTTATCATGATGAGTGATAACGCAGGCTGATTCGGGGGATCACCCCAAGGGTGGCCATTGGCGTGTGAAGCTCTTGAGAGGGCCAAGATGCCCCATGAGTGCTGGTTCAAAAGGCTCTCGCCCCAAAATTTGGGGCTGACTACATCTTGGGAAGTGTGACTCCAATTTGCTTCATATACTTACCCTTTCGATCCGCGTAGGCGATTTCTGGCTCTTCGTCTCCCTCGAAGAACAAGAGTTGAGCTATCCCTTCGCCACCGTACACTTTCGCAGGCAGGGGTGTTGTGTTTGAGATTTCAAGTGTGAGATAGCCTTCCCACGTCGGCTCTAACGGAGTCACGTTTACGATGAGTCCGCACCTAGCGTACGTAGACTTCCCGACACAAACCACCAACACATCTCGAGGGATCCGGAAATATTCCTCCGTGCGGGCCAGGGCAAATGAATTAGGAGGTATGATGCACTCCGGCCCGTTGATATCCACGAAAGACCTATCGTCGAATCGTTTGGGGTCAACGATAGCGTTGTGGACATTGGTGAACACCTTGAACTCTGGTGACACGCGTATGTCATAACCGTAAGAAGAAAGGCCGTACGAGATCACACCCTCACGCACCTGACCAGCCTCGAAGGGCTCGATCATATTTTGTTCTTCACACATTCGGCGAATCCACTTGTCGCTCTTGATTGGCATTATATGAGGGCTCTCGAGGGCTGTTGCGGAGGCTTTGAACCAAAGGTTTGGCGGCCCAAGATAGATACCCTGACAAAGCTCGTGCAAACCCCCAGCGTCACAGCAGAATAAGCGCTTCGTCAGGTTGACACTCTGACGCTGGGTCCGGTACCTTTTTCGCGCCGTGCGGACCTCGTGAACATTTTCACAAGCGCAAGCCAACGCCCATGTCGGGAGCTTACCTCCCACTCCTCCTCTTGTTCGGTGTATCGATCCTGAACGCCGTTGGCATGGTTGTCACGTCGCATATTCTGAATCCGCGCCGCGACACCCCACAGAAACTGATGCCATACGAGTCGGGAATGATCCCACTGGGAAGCACACGTCAGCGTTTCTCTGTGAAATTTTACATGGTAGCAATCAGCTTTATCGTTTTCGACCTTGAGACGATCTTTCTGATTCCATGGGCAGTACAGGTACGTGAGCTCGGCTGGAGTGTTTTTGTGGCGGTATCTCTGTTCGTTGTTGTGTTGGCTGTTGGCCTAGTCTATGAATGGAAGAAGGGAGGGCTCGAATGGGGATAGGAGATGTTCTGCCTGGGGGTGGGGTAAGTAAGCAAGATGGCGGCATGTTTGGAGCTGGCAGCCCGACCTTTCTGACCACCAAGATCGATTGGGTCATAAACTGGGGACGTCGGAATTCTCTCTGGCCAATGCCATTTGGTACCGCTTGTTGTGCTATAGAAATGATGGCTTCCGCTGCGTCCAACTACGATTTGGCGCGGTTTGGAATGGAACGCATGTCGTTCAGCCCCCGACAAGCAGACGTTTTGATCTGTGCCGGCAGGGTTCCCTATAAGCTTGCGCCTGTGCTTCGGCGAATCTGGGATCAGATGCCGCAACCGAAGTGGTGCGTCTCGATGGGCGCGTGTGCAAGCTCGGGTGGTGTCTTTGATGTCTACTCCATGGTCCAGGGAATCGACACCATCGTACCAGTCGACGTTTATGTGCCGGGATGCCCTCCTAGACCTGAAGGTCTCATATATGGCCTAATGATGATCCAGGAAAAGATTCGCCAAGAGTCCCTGAGCCGGCATTTCGAGCACCGAGCAGAAGATCCAAACTCAGTAGCTCGGCCACATGCAAACGCAGAGGAGGTATCGGGGCTTACGGGTCCATTTGGCAGTTCGACACACCAAGATCAGCTTTCAACTGGTCTGGTAGTGGATACTGGTGACGGTCTAGCTGACGATCTTGGTCAAGGCGATGACTGACCATCCACCGAATGAATTAGACGTTGTGAGTGACGGCGCCTTACCCTCAGACGTCGACGAATCAGGAGCCGTCGCTAGCAGCTTGCGAGAGGCAACGCACCCGTCCGTGCTAGGTCTAATGGGTGAATTTCCTAGCGCAGTGGAAGCGCAAACAGTGTCCGCAAGGGACCAGGCAGTGGTTTGGATACAGGCATCGAAGAGCCTGGAAATGCTCCGCTGGCTAAAGGACGATGCTGGTCAGCTATATGACATGTTGTCTGACGTTACAGGAGTAGATTACGGAGATGGTCGGACCATTGAGGTGATCTACCAACTGTTTTCCACTAAACACAAACGTCCGCTGCGTGTCCGGTGCAAGCTTCCTTTGGACAAACTCGAGATCGATTCAGTGGTGGTTTTATGGAAATCAGCTGACTGGCTGGAGCGGGAAGTTTATGACCTCTTCGGAGTGACTTTTGTCGGGCATCCGGATTTGCGTCGCATTCTGATGCCGGACGACTATGAAGAGGGGCACCCACTCAGGAAAGACTTTCCCCTAAGAGGTAGGTTTTCTAGGGCTGAGCAGACGAGACGAGCTTTACTCCAAGACGTCGAACGTTTTTATCAGGCGAGCGACTTGCAAGTTGGCGGGCGGCCTCAAGAAGTCGCGACTCCTGAATCGACAACATTGCACGGAGAGGATCCCTCCTAATGGCTCAACGCAAGGTCGAACTCTCGCTAGGTCGAAATCCTGAGATGGGAGTTGATGGCCTTCCAACACAAACACCGCTTGCTCCATTTGACATTCTGGAACCAGAAATTGATACCGAGCAGATGCTCATCAATATCGGCCCCCAGCACCCGGCAACCCACGGGGTGTTAAGACTTGTTTGTGAACTAGATGGAGAGACCGTAGTCACAGTCACCCCTCATATCGGTTACCTGCACTCTTCGTTTGAGAAGCTCGGGGAATACCGGTCGTGGAATCAAATCGTGCCCCTGACAGATCGGATGGACTATCTCGCACCGTTGATCTACAACTGTGCGTATGTGATGTCTGTCGAAAAACTCATGGGCATTGAGGTGACTGAGCGTTGTAAGGTTGTGCGTGTCATCCTGATGGAACTAGATCGAATCTTCGGACACCTGCTCTGGCTGGGTACTACTGCAATCGACGTCGGTGCGTTCACCCCCTTCTTGTACGCTTTTCAAGAGCGGGAGCGGATCTATACTCTACATGAGGCCCTGACTGGAGCTCGGATTACGACTTCAGCCACACGTGTTGGGGGCATGATGGCCGATCTGCCCGACGGTTGGATCGGAGCGCTCACTGAGTTTTTGGACACATTCCCGGATACATTGGCTGAAGTGCATCACCTGCTCACTGGGAACCAGATTCATATTGGAAGAACGCAGGGGATAGGGGTGATTGGTCCTGAAGACGCCATCAACTTCGGACTCACGGGCCCGAACTTAAGATCAGCAGGTGTCGACTACGATGTCCGAAAGGACCAGCCTTATTACGACTACGAGACGTATGATTTTGAGGTGCCAGTAGGCAGGTACGGGGATTGCTACGACAGGTATCTCTGCCGTATGGAGGAAATGGAACAAAGTATTGGTATCTTGAGGCAGGCGATCGATCGCTTGCCAGGCGGCCCAATCAACGTAGACGATCCTGATATATCTTTGCCTTCAAAGACCGATTGTATGTCGGACATGGAGAGCATGATCCACCACTTCAAGCTCATTACAGAAGGTATTCCGGCTCCCGAAGGGGATTGTTACCTGCCCATCGAGGGTTCAAAGGGTGAACTCGGCATGTACGTGGTGGCTCAAGAGGGAGGAACAAAACCAATACGTTGGAGGGTGCGGCCACCTTCTTTTGTAAATTTGTCGACTATTCCGAAGCTTGCTGAAGGGCATCTTGTCTCCGACCTCATCATGATAAACGCGAGCCTTGATATCGTGCTGGGGGAAATCGACCGTTGAGTGATATTCCTTTCAGCAACCCTGGCTGGGCTGGCAACACAGGCGAATTCGACCTCACCGAAAAAGAAGTGCGCGGAGACGATTTCGTAGGAGACCGACCAAAGGACGGTGGGCACCCCTCAGGTGCTGGGACGATGCCCTACATGTTGGTTGATAAGGATCCGGATGCACCGCTCTTCGAGGGTGAGTATCGTCAGCGATTTGAGAAAATACTCACCCGTTATCCAGATAAACGGGCCGCACTGCTCCCGGTGCTCAGCCTGGCACAAGAACTCAGGGGACACGTCAGTGCAGAGTCAATGGACGAGGTGGCAGGCTTGCTCGAGCTGTCACCGGCCTACGTGCGAGGGGTAACCACGTTTTACACCATGTATAATAAGCGGGCTGTAGGGCGCTACCTCGTTCAAGTCTGCACTAATATCTCTTGCAACCTGTGCGGGGCTGATGAAGTCCTGCAGGCGTTTCTCCGATACACAGACGCTGAAATGGGTGAAACGTCCAAGGATGGCAATTTCACAGTAATCGAAGCTGAATGCCTAGCAGCATGTGGTTTTCCAACCTGTGTTCAAATCAACTCTCGTTACTACGAGAACGTCACGCCAGCCGACGTCGCCCAGATCATCGAACACCTCAAGCCCGAGGGGGAATCATAGCTTACCCCTACGTTTCAGAGCGGGAGGTGCGGGTCATAAGCACGCATTTTGGAGACCCCTTGCAGCGCCGACTCGGTACCTATGTTGAGCGTGGTGGGTATGAGGCTCTAAAGAAGGCCTTTTCCATGGGCCCTGACGAGGTCGTCGAGACTGTTAAGGCTTCAGGGCTACGTGGTCGTGGTGGGGCAGGGTTCCCTACCGGTGTTAAGTGGTCATTCATGCCCAAAGAGGCCACAAAGCCGCACTACTTACTCTGCAATGCAGATGAGTCTGAGCCTGGCACATTCAAGGATCGTGAGCTGATGCGCTGGGATCCCCATCAGCTGATTGAAGGGTGTCTAATCGCCGCTTATGCAATCCGGGCGAAGCACGCCTACATCTATTGTCGAGGCGAGTTTTTCGAAACCAATCAGGTCGTGGCGCGAGCCGTAGAAGACGCTTACGAAAAGGGTTATGCAGGCGAAGACATCTTTGGCTCAGGGAATGATATTGCAGTAACAGTTCACCAAGGGGCAGGCGCCTATATCTGTGGTGAGGAGACCGGCCTGATGAACTCACTGGAGGGTCGTCGGGGTGAACCAAGAGTGAAGCCCCCATTCCCAGCAGCGGTAGGGGTCTTCGGAATGCCCTCGACAATCAACAATGTGGAGACACTTGCCGCAGTACCACACATCGTCAACAACGGTGAGGAATGGTACCGGCAGTGGGGAACGGAAAGTAGCCCGGGCACGAAGCTTTTCTGCGTAAGTGGACACATCAATAAACCTGGCAACTACGAGTTGCCCCTTGGTTTCCCGTTGTCCGAACTAATTGATGATGTATGTGGTGGCATAAGAAATGGGAACGGATTAAAGGCCGTGATTCCCGGCGGCTCGTCCGTTGCGATCCTCAATTCCGAAGAGGCACGTAGATGTAGGCTAGACTACGAGGGTTGTATTGATGTCGGTACTATGCTTGGGTGCGCCTCTGTAATTGTCATGGATGATACGACTGACATCGTCAAACAGGTTCGGCGTATGGTCGATTTTTATGCCCATGAATCCTGTGGACAATGCACACCCTGTCGTGAGGGTTCGGCGTGGGCAGCTCAAATCATGAAGCGAATCGAGATCGGCGAAGGCACCGTGGAAGACCTCGATACTCTGATGGAGGTCACGGAGCAGATGGTGGGGACGACGATCTGTGTCCTCTCAGACTCGGTGGCGCCTCCGGTGCAATCCTCGATTCAAAAGTTTAGGGCCGATTACCTGGCTCTCATTTCTGAGCAAGAATCGGCAGGAGCCACCTGATATGCCTGAAATGGTGACGCTTACGATCGACGGTACGGAAGTCAAGGTTCCAAAAGGAACGACGATTCTTGAGGCGGCAAAGCAGGTTGGGAAGGTCATACCTCACTACTGCTACCATCCTGGCATGTCATCACCTGCGATGTGCCGAATGTGTTTAGTAGACGTAGAGGGTGCACCAAAGCCTCAGGCGTCCTGCGTAACGACAGTAATGGAAAACCAGGTTGTGGATACAGAATCGTCAGCGTCGGTTGCGAATAGGCGAGGCGTTCTGGAATTCTACCTGGTAAACCATCCACTGGACTGTCCGATTTGTGACATGTCTGGCGAGTGCGACCTGCAAGACTTCGTACACGCGGAAGGTCGGGATCATGGGCGCAGCGTGGAGCCCAAGCGTGTCTTTGGCCGTGATGACTTTGGCGGAGATGTGCTGTTTTATGGGGACCGCTGCGTCATGTGTACGCGCTGCGTTCGGTTCATGAGTGAGGTCGAGCAGGACGAACGACTCACCGTGGTCGAACGAGGAAACCGTTCGGTTATCGACACCTTTTTTGAGAAGGGGTTGGATGGGACCGAGTGGCACGGGAATATCGTAGATATATGCCCTGTGGGAGCTCTCGTGTCGAAAGAGTTTCTACACAAGACCCGGGCATGGGACCTAGACCATACGCCATCTATTTGCGCGAGTTGTTCGCAGGGCTGCAACATTGAGCTTCACACCGCAGAGAACCTAGTCCAAAGGGTGAAGCCCCGTGAAAATCTCGAAGTCAACGCCTGGTGGATGTGCGATTATGGTCGTCATGACTATGAGTGGATCAACCATGGTCAGCGTATCGAGGCACCACTTGTCCGTGATGCTACAGGCTCTTCAAGGACTACGGGATGGAAAGATGCACTAACGTCCTTACTAGAGGGAGCCAGCGGTCTCAATGGAACATCTGTCCAGATCGTTGTGTCTGCTCGCGGTTCGAATGAGGATCTGGCTGCGCTAACAAAGCTTCAAGACGTAATGGGTGGAGGTGACAAAGTCTTCAGGGTCTCACAAGCTGATGAGGAGTCAGCGTTACCGGGATTCCCGACTCTCGCTCGTCGAAAGGACCTCGGACCGAACGTGGGCGGAGCTGAGTTGCTAGGCATTAGTCGGGTAGGTGAATCCGATGGCACAGGAGGCCTAGAAGCTGTTAAAGACCACGACGGGATTATTATCGTTCTAGGCGATAATCTCGAAGACCAAGATGAGACTTTCGGTGCGAACGCAGGACTTTACGTGTACCTGGGGACACATGAGTGCGCCGCGACCAAGGCTGCGCACTTGGTGCTTCCGGTAACCACCTTCGCAGAACAAGAAGGGACCTTCACAAATCATGAAGGGCGAATCCAGCGTTTCTGGCCAGCGCTCCAGCCACCGGGCATGGCGCGGCCTGCGTGGCTTATACTGGGCGCAGTTCTAGCAGAGCTTTCTGAGGGGGTTGCTCCGCGCAGTGCTGCTGAGGCGTTCATGAATCTGGCTGAGGCCGTTCCGGCCCTAAGAGGACTCACCTATGAGGGTATGGGCCTGAGTGGGTCAGTTTCTGAAACGGCCCAACACGCCTCGCTGGATTGATTATGGAACCGATTTCGGGAATCTGGGCGTATGTAGCCATGACCCTAAAGGTCACCGGCATTTTCACCCTAGTAATGATAGTTGTGGCTTATGCGACGTTGGCTGAACGTAGGGTGTCGGCCTGGATTCAAGACAGACGAGGGCCTAATCGAGTAGGACCGTTTGGCCTTCTACAGCCGATTGCAGATGGGATTAAGAACATTTTAAAGGAAGAGACTCTCCCAGCTACAGCATCAAGAGTGTTCTTTGTCCTGGCTCCTATGATTGTATTGGTGCCATCACTCGTGACGTTTGCCGTGATTCCCATAGCCGCTCCATTACCGACTCCGGCTGGAGTGGTTGACATGATTATTGCGGATGTGCCGATCGGCATCCTGTATGTGTTAGCACTGAGCTCGCTTGCGGTATATGGGGTGGTACTTGGTGGTTGGGCATCTAATAACAAGTACGCCTTCCTGGGTGGGCTTCGGGCTTCAGCGCAGATGGTTAGCTATGAGGTCGCTTTGGGACTGTCGTTAATCGCAGTCCTGATGTTAGCGGGGAACGTGACACTTACGGATATTGTTTGGCAGCAGCAGCAACTGGGAATGTGGTTCGCGTTTCCCCTTTCACTTGCCTTCATTCTCTTTGTGATCTCTGCGTTCGCAGAGACAAATCGGCTTCCATTCGATATGCCGGAGGCAGAGTCAGAGTTGATCACGGGATACCACACCGAGTATTCAGCCATGAAGTTCTCAGCTTTCATGATCTCGGAGTTTGGGCACATGGTTACGGCATCGGCACTTATGGCAACCCTATTTCTCGGAGGCTGGGATCTTCCGGGGTCGTGGGATAATGCCTATTGGCACGAGGGCCAACTGATTTCTGGGTTCGCGGATGATGGAAGTGTCATTTTAGCCAACCCAGCGCTCTGGAAGACCGCTGCTACATTTGCCGGCTTTGCAGCCAAGACGGGGTTCTTCTTAGTCCTGTATATCTGGATCCGATGGACCTTGCCTCGTTTCCGGTATGACCAGGTCATGGCCCTTGGGTGGAAAGTGATGCTTCCAACCGCACTGGCTTATGTAATGGTTATCGCTGGTGCGATACTTTTTTTAGATGAAGTGGGCTTAGACTGGGGTTTCAGTTACGGACTGGTTCTGACTGGGGTGAGTGGACTGGCAACGTTTGGCTTCATGTTCTTTTTGGATCGAGGTAAGACCATCTCCGGAGCAGCTGTGAAGGAACCACAGAAATCACGGGTCGATAGGGTCCCACAGCCAGCAGCACTAGGAGAGTAAAACGTGGCAATTTCTGTCAAAGTCATGGAACGACCTGATCCAGAGTCAACCTCGTATCTTCGTGCTGCACTTAGTGGTATGGCGCTTACATTCAAGCACCTTATGAACCCCATCAAGGTTACTCAACAATACCCGGAAGAGCAGACTGAGCTACATCCAAGATGGCGAGGGACGCATGTGATGGAGACTCATGCGGACGGGCGACCGAAATGCGTGGCCTGTGGTCTCTGCCCAACAGTTTGTCCTGCAAACTGCATTAGATTAGTCGGTGGTGAGGATGACCAGGGCAATCGGTTCCCACTCGTTTATGAAATCGACGAATTTCGCTGCATCTTCTGTGGTATGTGCCAGGAAGTGTGCCCAGTCGAGGCAATCCACGTAGGTCAGCATTTTGAAAATGCTGAGTACACACGTGACCGATTTGTCTATGATCTTGACCGGTTGATGGAACAGGATCACCCATCCACTCACCTGTGGGATCCATCGGACCCCGCCAGCGAATAATGGTAACGATTCTTTTCTACCTCTTCGCTGCGGTCGCCATCGGAGGCGCTATCGGGGTTGTGCTCGCGAAGAGTCCGGTGGGCAGCCTGCTTTTCATGGTCACAACACTCGGTGCGATTGCAGCGACGTTTGTCCTACTTGAAGCACATTTTCTCGCGGCCATTCAAGTGATTGTATACGCTGGCGCCATCATGGTGCTCTTCATGTTTGTCATCATGCTCTTAAACCTGGGGCATGACTATGAGGGAGACTTTAGGGGTGGCCTTTATGCCATAATTTCCTTCGTTGTGGTGGGTGCAATCGCAGGGGTGATAAAGAATGACCTCGTGGGCACTCAGCAACTGGAGGCTACGGGGGCAGAATCGATTGCGGCGGCGGTAGAGGAGTCCGGTGTCGTCGGAGCTATCGCCCACCCACTCTATACTACGTACGTCGTGCCGTTTGAGATCACTGGTATACTGCTGCTGGTAGCGATCGTGGGAGCTGTGGCGTTAGCAAAGCGCAACGTGACATGATCACAGAGGCCCTCCTGCTTAGTGCGATTCTTTTTGTTATTGGGACCTTCGGGGTTCTGGTGCGTCGAAACGCAATCATCATCTTCCTAGCGATCGAGCTACAGCTCAATGCCGTCAACGTCGCATTGGTTGCTTTCTCAAATCTTCATGGAATCGACGGACAAATTTTTGTCTTCTTCGTTATGACTGTAGCTGCTGCGGAAGCGGCAGTCGGTTTAGCGATCATCATCTCAATCTTTAGGCACTACGAAACAGTCGATGTGAACAACTTCAACTTCTTGAAGTGGTAGTCAGGTGAACACGGTCATGTCTCCGTTGATACAAGGTGATGGCCAGCCCTTCGGGGGAGGCGAATACGAACCTCTAGTCCCCGGCCTAATCCTCCTTCTCCCCTTACTAGGATTTCTCGCCAACGGGATACTTGCTCTCGTACACGCTAGGGCTTCGGCAAATGCGGTGCGGGAAGGAGGTGAGCTAGATCTCGGGGGCCGTGCGGACCGCCCATCAACGCATACTTGGCCAACTTGGATCGGCCCCGGTGTTATGGGGGGTGCGTTCTTTCTGACCCTTGTAAACTTCGCGGGGATGTTTGATGCCCAGCTTCACGAAGCAGTCGTCATCAGCTACTGGACTTGGATGGCTACTGGGACCTTCGCTGTAGAGGCTGCGATTCAGTTAGATCAACTTTCGATGATCATGATGATGGTCGTCACGGGCGTGGGGTTCCTAATTCATGTATTCAGCGTGGGATATATGAGGGATGACCCTGGTTATCCCCGTTACTTCGCGTACCTGAACCTATTTGTGTTTTTCATGCTCGTCCTTGTGATGGGTGCAAGCTATCCCTTGATGTTTGTTGGTTGGGAAGGTGTCGGGCTTTGTTCTTATCTGCTGATTGGTTTTTGGTTCGGTGACCGAGAGAAATCCGATGCAGGAAAGAAGGCGTTCATCGTGAACCGGATTGGTGATTTTGGCTTCCTGGTAGCCATGTTCTTACTCTTTGTTGAGTTCGGCACGCTCGACTTCGTCCCTATTTTTGAAGAGGCTGAGGCACTCGTATATGGGGGTGGCCTTGTCACTGCCATTACGCTTTTCTTCTTCTTGGGGGCCGCAGGGAAGAGCGCCCAAATGCCACTCTATGTCTGGCTGCCGGACGCGATGGCGGGGCCGACACCTGTATCGGCATTAATTCATGCTGCTACCATGGTTACAGCGGGTGTTTACCTGGTAGCTCGGTCGTCAGTGCTCTTTGCGCTTTCCCCGATAGGAAGTGCAACCGTAGCGTGCGTGGGCGCAATCACTGCTCTTTTTGCGGCAACGATTGCTTTGAAGCAGAACGACATCAAGAAGGTTCTGGCCTATTCCACTGTTTCACAGTTGGGATACATGTTCGTAGCGGTTGGGGTAGGGGCGTATGCGGCTGGGATTTTCCATCTCATGACCCACGCGTTTTTCAAGGCTCTCCTCTTCCTCGGGTCGGGTGCAGTGATCCACGCCATGCACGAAGCCTATCACCAGACTCACCGACAGGCGGATCCCCAGGACATGCGCAACATGGGGGGATTGAGAGCGCACATGCCCATCACATGGGCGACGATGTGGATTGCTACACTTGCGATTGCAGGGATTTGGCCGTTTGCTGGTTTTTTTTCAAAGGATGAGATCATCTGGCAAATAGCGGCATTTGGCGGGGCTGAGGCCGCCGCCTTCCCGATTCTCTACACGATGGTGTGGGTTATTGCCCTCGCAGCGGCTGTGCTTACTGCTTTTTACATGACCCGGTTAATGCTCATGACCTTCCACGGAACTAACCGGACCGGCGAGAAGGAGAGTGGGTACCTTAACGAGGCTCCTGCCACCATGTGGGTTCCGCTAGCTATCCTGGCCCCGCTCTCATTATTCGGCGGGTGGATCAACGTACCCGAGGCATTGCAGACATCTTGGGCTGGACTCAGCGGTGCGCTTCCCACCACTGAATGGCTCCATCACTGGCTGGAGCCAATAACGGAGCAGGCTCATCATATCCAAGAGGTGAACCTTGGTGAGCTTGGGCATACCGCACCTTTCGGGGGAGGTGAGGTTTTGTGGGCCTTCATCTCAACGTCCGCTGCACTGTTAGTCGTTCTTGCCGCTGTGCGTGTTGTCGGCTCAGAAGAGATCAGAGATGCTGCCTCGGACGAAAGTCGGTTGAGTGGCTTTGGGAAGCTGCTTTTGAATAAATACTATGTTGACGAGATCTATGATCGGTTCATCGTCAATACAGTTCGTAGAAAGGCAGAGTTTTTCTGGAAAGTCGTCGACGTAGGAATAATCGACCGATTCTTGAACGCACTTGGGTGGGTTACAAAGGGTGTCGGATGGGGCGTGAGCATGTTCCAGACTGGTGCGGTTAATACGTATGCGTTCGTCCTTACAGTGGGTGCACTGATTGTACTCGGCTTAAGCGTACTGACATGACCGTACTCCTTGAGACCATTGGTTACAGCAATTGGATCCTGCATGCACTTGTTTGGTTGCCAGTCTTGGGTGTCGCTGTTGTACTCGGAACTGAGGAGAGGAAAGCTAAAACGGTAGCCTTTTGGTGTTCAGTAATCGTGTTAGGTCTAAGCCTCGGTCTCTGGTGGGCGTTTGACCCGACGATTTCAGGATTCCAAATGGAGAGCACCGCTACATGGATCGAAGCCTGGGGGGTGAATTATTCACTCGGCATCGATGGAATCAGTCTCTTCATGGTAATGCTAACTACGTTCAGCACGTCGTTGGCAATCCTGGGCTCGTTCAACTACATCCGAGTCCGGGAACGGGCCTTTTATGCCCTGATGCTTCTCCTAGAGGCGGGCGTAGTAGGGGTATTCGTCGCGACTGATGTGTTCCTCTTTTACGTATTTTTTGAGATCACACTCATCCCGATGTACTTTATTGTCGGCGTGTGGGGTGGCGAGCGTCGTATCTACGCAGCAATCAAATTTTTTCTTTACACTGCCTTCGGATCTTTATTGATGTTGGTAGGGATCCTGTATTTGTTCTATCAAACCAAGAACATTTTAGGCTTCCCTTCCTTTGCCTACGGGGACTTCCTCGGGATTTCACTCACTGAGGTTGAACAGCTTTGGCTTTTTGCCGCCTTCGCACTGGCTTTCAGTATTAAGGTGCCGGTGTTTCCACTACACACCTGGTTACCTGATGCGCACGTAGAAGCTCCAACACCTGGGTCGGTGATCTTGGCTGCTGTTCTGCTGAAGATGGGCACCTACGGTTTTGTCCGCTTCCTGCTCCCACTATTCCCGCTTGCCGCGCAGCACCCAGTAATTGTAGCAACGATGTTGATGCTCGGGTTGATCGGGATCATTTACACGGCACTTGTTGCGGCGGTGCAACCGGATGCTAAGAAATTGGTTGCATACACATCGGTAGCACATATGGGCTTCGTCGTCCTTGGTGTCTTTGCCCTGAATGTTAATGGCTTACAGGGCGGGCTCATCGTAATGATATCGCACGGCCTTAGTACGGGGGCACTATTTCTCCTTCTTGGGATGCTCTACGAGCGCCGACATACCCGTACTATTGAGGAGTTCGGAGGTATCGCTCGTGTGGCGCCATGGTTCGCGACTGCCTTTGTAATTACCGCGCTCGCCTCAATCGGCGTACCCGGTACGAGTGGATTCATTGGAGAGTTCCTTGCCCTTTTAGGCACATTCGAGAGCCATCCTGTAATTGCGATATTTGCAACTCTTGGGGTAATCTTTGCGGCGTATTACATGCTACCCATGGTTCAGAGCGTCTTCTTCAATGAATTAGAGACCCCTGAGAATCGTGAGGTGAAGGATTTGACGGGCCGTGAAATCACGATTCTGGCTCCTTTATGTGCCTTAATGATTTGGATAGGGTGGAACCCGACACCGTTCCTCGACCGAATGGAATTGAGTGTCCGCGCTGTGATTGAACGGGTTGAGTCCGCCGCGTCGACGCCTCAGGCGTTTGGTGAGACAACCGGGGTGTATCAACCCGAAGAGGCGGACTGATGCAGCTCGACTTCACTCAGCCTCTCGACTACTGGTGGGCGCTCCTGCCCGAGATCATTCTCTGCGTGTTTGGGATGATAGTCCTGATTGCAGGCGTGACACGGTCAAGCTTGGAGGAGGAGGATGGAGACCCAAGTTTCTCGCACGGGGCTCATCTAGGTTGGCTTGCCCTTGTCGGTGTTCTCCTTGCGGGCATCGCTAATGGGTGGCTCTACGGTGTTCAAGAGGTGGGCGACACTTCGATGATAGCAGTAGACGGTTTTCGTCTGTTCGCCAACTGGATATTTTTAGTCGCTGCGGCGCTCACGATCCTGATTTCATTCGCCTACGTTCATAGACAGCGCCTGCAAGCAGGTGAGTTCTACAGCCTGATCCTCCTAGCATCAGCAGGAATGATGTTCATGGGGGGCGCGCGCGACCTAATCGTTATTTTTTTAGGTCTCGAAGTGATGTCGATTGCGGTTTATGCACTTACTGCGTTCAACCGCCATGATCGAAAATCAGCTGAAGCAGGGCTCAAGTACTTCTTACTTGGAGCGTTTTCGACAGGCTTCTTTTTGTATGGGATCGCACTTGTCTATGGTGCCTCCGGGAGCACAAATATCACGGTTATCGGTTCAAGTGTTTCTGAAGGCTTGGCGTCGCCTGGATTATTGAGCGTTGCGATTGCACTGCTAGTGATTGGATTCGGGTTTAAGGTCTCAGCGGTTCCATTTCATATGTGGACGCCTGACGTGTATGAAGGTGCACCTGCTCCGGTTACTGCGTTCATGTCCGCATCAGTTAAGGCGGCTGGGTTTGTGGCGTTGCTGCGAGTGTTCCTAGTCGCGTTTGATGCTTCCTACGCGACTTGGTATCCGATCATGTGGTGGTTAGCTGCGATCACAATGGTGGGCGCCAATCTGATGGCCTTGGTCCAGTCGAACGTGAAGCGGATGCTAGCCTACTCGAGCATCGCTCACGGGGGTTATCTACTTGTCGCAGTGACTGCTGCGAATCAGAGCGCGGCAGCCGGGCTTCTCTTTTATCTTTTGATCTATACACTCATGAACATCGGGGCATTTGCTGTCCTCATAGGAGTGGCGCGGCATTCAGAAGAACATATGCGGGTTGAGGATTACTCCGGTTTCGGCTGGTCACGACCTGTGCTTGGAGTTGTTCTTACCATCTTCCTGCTTTCACTCGCGGGATTTCCAGGGACAGGGGGATTCATCGGAAAGATTTATCTCCTCCAAGGTGCAGCTGATGCTGAACTTTGGTACCTGTCAGTTATCCTCGTGTTGACGACTCTCATCTCCTATTGGTACTACCTACGGGTCGCGTGGTTTATGTGGATGAAGGATTCGGAAGCGCAGGATCAACACGACCTCGTGCAAGCCCCTCTGCCAATGCAATTGGCATTGCTAGCCACAGTCGCATTCATCCTGTACACCGGGTTCTTTCCAGGAGTGACTATCGACTTAGTAAATGACAGCGTGCATGGCCTGGGGAATATCAGTGAGCTAGTTCCGGGCTTTATGGAGTAATCGCCCTCAGCAATTAAGAGTATTTCATGCAGCCTCACATTTTCAGACAGTATGACATTCGCGGGATCGTCGGAGACGACCTGAACGCGGGCATCACTGAGTCAGTTGGACAAGCATTCGCGTCATACGTTCGAGCGGAAACAGCAGCTGCTAGCCCGACAGTCGCGGTAGGTGGAGACAATCGAAAATCGTCTCCTGACCTCACGGCAGGCCTGATAGCAGGCATTCGGAAAGCTGGAGTGAACGTGCTCCATGTAGGAACGGTGCCAACGCCAGTGCTGTACTGGACGGAGGCTATGCACGATGTGCAAGCAGGGGTAGAGATCACAGGATCCCACAACCCACCAGAATGGAACGGGATCAAAATGAACGTGAAGGGTGGAACGCTGTATGGCGATGCGATACAGAACCTGCTTGCGCGAATCATAGAAGGAGACCTCGATTCGGGTGCTGGGTCTTACCGAGAATTAGAAGTGATAGATGCGTATATAAAAAATGTGAGCCAGCGGTTTGATCTTGCCCGACCAATGCGAGTGGCTGTCGACTGCGGTAACGGAACTGCGTCATTGGTAGCCGAGCAACTTATGCAGGCCCTCGGTGTCACAGTGACTCCCCTTTTTTGCGAATCAGACCCAACGTTCCCCAATCACCATCCGGACCCTACGGTTGACGAGAATTTGCAGGACCTTATCGCTACCGTTGAAGCTTCGGCCCATGACCTTGGCGTTGCTTTTGATGGCGATGGGGACCGCTTAGGGGTAGTAGACGAAACAGGCTCAATTATCAGAGGCGACCTGCTCGTACTCCTTTACGGCCTGGACCTTCTTTCCAGAAAAGGGCCAGGCCAGAGCCTAGTCTTCGATATAAAATGCAGCCAAGTGGTGGCTGAGGTATTCGCGAAAGCTGGTGGCCATCCGATCATGTGGAAGACTGGCCATTCGCTAATCAAGAAAAAGATGCGAGAGACTGGGGCATTGCTTGGCGGAGAACTATCGGGTCATATCATGATAGCAGATGACTACTTTGGATTTGATGATGCGTTGTATAGTGCCTGCAGGCTAATATCAATGGTGAGTGCCTCAGGGATTAGTCTTTCGGAGATGGTCGCTGATTTTCCTACATACGCATCTACGCCGGAGATTCGTATCGACGTTGCCGAGGAGCAGAAGTGGCAAGTAGTGGAGGAGGCCGTCGCGCACTTCGGAAAGATGCACGAGGTGATCACTGTCGATGGTGCCCGAATCCAATTCGCGGACGGATGGGCCCTTTTACGGGCGTCAAATACGCAACCAACGATTGTGGCCCGATTCGAAGCTCGCACAAACGAACGCCTTTCGGAGATCCAGGCGGAAATCGACCTATGGTTGCAGACGCGCGGACTCTCAGTCTCCTAGGTGACGTGAATTGAGTCAGGGTTTGCGGAACTTTCTCCCCTTCCTCCGTGGTGGTCGGTTAATTCTTGCAATCATGATCGGAGTGGGGCTCTTGCTTGCTGTTGGTCGAGCAGTAGCAGGTGCTTATGTGGAAATTCTTTGGCAAGCGCAGGCTGGTTACATAGGGGTCTTTTGGAAGCGGGTAATCTGGGAGTGGGGGAGTCGATTTGCTGTAGGTGTGATTGTTGCTTTCTTGGTTCTAGTAAATCTTAAGATTGCCTCTGCCACGTTAGGGGGTATCCAGATCCGTCGGCGCTTTGGGAATATTGAGATTTCGGAACAGATCCCCAAGGAATTTGTCTGGTGGGGAATGCTGATAGCAGCAGTTCTTATGGGAACGTGGTTTGGTGCGGCGGTTCCGCCGAGCGTTGGGGTCCAGAGTCTTCTCCTTTTTACTGCGGATTCTTGGGGACTCCTTGACCCAGTCCTGAACCGTGACCTTGGATGGTACGTCTTTTGGCTTCCAGTGCTAAGATCGGTGGCCACACTAGGTATAATCTTAGTCTTTCTCGTGTTCACCCTGGTCGCGGCTGGGTACGCAGCAACTGGGGCGATTCGCTGGACAGGAAACCGAATCAATATCGAAGAGCGTTCCCGATTGCATTTAGGAGGGCTCCTAGCCTGCTTTTTCCTTTTCCTTGCTGTCCAGCTAACGCTTCAACGCTACACCCTTCTCCTTGACGGCAACTCTCCAGTCCAAGGGATTTTCGGTTTCAGCGATGCGGAAGCGCGCTTGCCAGCGTACCAAACTCTAGCTGTGCTTTGCGTGTTCGCGTCTCTGGGTATCGGGTGGGGCGCGTGGAAGAGTCGGTCGGGGCCACTTGTCGCGTCACTTGGGATAGTTGCGTTCGGAACAATACTGCTCGGGCAATTTTGGCCCAGTTTATTTCAGCGATACTGGGTTGAACCAAATGAGCTCGAGAGTGAGACCCCTTATATAGAGTACAATTTAGAGTTCACTCGGTTGGGCTTTGATCTGGACGGGCTTGAGCGTCAGGCTTTTGCTTTTGAGGCAGAAGAGCCCGTGGATTGGGTACGTGCTGGGCAGCAATTTGCTGGACTCCCGGTGTGGAATCAAAATACGCTCCTGGCGACCTATCGAGAACTCGAGGCACTCTTCCCGTATTACGACTTCGGGGGCGTTACGATTGACCGATATACTTCGCCCGAAGGGCCAGTCCCTGTAGCGCTGTCTGTTCGACAAGTTCAGCCGGGTGGGATACAGGATCCCAATTGGCAGAATCTGCATCTTAGAAAGCGTTATGTCGCTGGAGTCGGAACGGTTGCAAGCCTGGCATCTGTCCGAACGCCCGAGGGCAGACCGGAGATGTTAATCACGGGTATTCCACCGGAGGTGGCGCCTAATACCGAAGATATTCTGGAATTGGAACTAGAGAGTCCTGATATCTTCTTTGGGACTCAGCAGCAACGGTATGCAGTGGTCAACCCGGAAGCAGAAGAGTACTTCACGCTAGGCATGGAACAAGGAGTGCCGGGTATAGATTTCCCAGTGGGCATCGAACTCGATTCGCCGCTTCGCACCGCGCTGCTCGCGTGGCGCTTTAGGGATCCAAATCTTCTCTTCGCATCCGAATTGACCTCAAGTAGTCGGTTCATCTATCGCCGTTCAGTCACTGAGCGCGCACAGGCCCTTGCTCCCTTCCTACATTTTCCAGAGGAAGCATATCCGGTAGTATCGGAGGGGCGTGTTGTTTGGTTGCTGGAAGGGTTTACCACTACCTGGTCCTTTCCGTTATCGACTGCAACCGACTTTGGATCTGTCCGGTCTGGTGCCCGGTACGTGAGGAACAGCATCAAGGCCACTATCGATGCGGTGACCGGGGACGTGGATTTCTTCCGTGTTCCGATCGATGACCCATTGGCAGATGCTTATGAAAATGCGTTTCCGGATCTCTTCCAACCAATAAGTGAGATGTCGCTGGATCTTCGGCGACATCTGAGGTACCCTCGGTCCCTGCTTAGCCTTCAGAGTCGTGTGCTTCTCCAGTATCACCAGGAGACTGCGGCTACTTTTCATGGGCAACAGGATGTCTGGGATGAGCCTCAGGAATTGGCTGAAAACACGAGCCCAGTGCCATACAGGCCCGAGTATGGGTTGTATACGATTCCAGGGGAATCCGATCCGAGTTTTCACCTCACGACACTCTTTGTGCCGGCTGGACGACAAAATCTGACTGGCGTACTCACCGGTCGAACAGACGAATTTGGTGTACCTGAGGCGATCCTTTTTGATGTTCCGGTAGCAGACCAGGTTCCAGGCCCTCGCCAAGTTGAAGCACTAGTAGAGCAGGACCCAGAGATCTCACAGCAGTTTTCTCTCTGGCGTACTGGGGGGAGTCAGGTATGGACAGGACACCTCCACCTTGTCCCTGTAGGCGGGCGCGTGGTTTATATGGAGCCAGTGTTCTTGGCGGCTGAGGCCGACGCAATTCCAGAGTTGCGCCGGTTTGTGGTCAGCGATGGACGACGGGTAGCCATGACTGAGACACTGGAAGCCGCCATAAGCGAACTAGAGATGGCAGGAGCCATGGGGCCGCTTGTAGACACTGGAGAAAACCTCGTCATGCCAGTCCTAGCGAATAGTAATACCATACCGGTCCAGGCATGGCCTTCAGAGGCACTTGAGCTGCTTGAAGAGGCCGAATCAAGTGCACGGGACGGTAATTGGCAGGGTTTCGGCACCGCCCTTGGCGAGCTTCGATCGTTACTGGAGGGGCTGGGTAACTAAGGGCGCTCATTCCAGTGTCGAGGGCAGCTGTTGATCACTCTTTAGGCCCCTGGTAGCTTTTCTTCTCTTCCCTCCATGCTAGCGTGTTCGGGACGCGTATCACGCTCCGTCGAACACCCTTCGACCACCCAGCTGAGAGTCTATGGACCTTCACGAATACCAAGCCAAAGAATGTTTCCGCACCGCGGGTATTCCAGTGCCACCAGGCAAGATTGCCCGCACGCCAGAACAGGCGGAAGCAATTGCTATGGAGTACGGCGGCAACGTAGTCGTTAAGGCCCAAGTGCATTCCGGGGGGCGAGGAAAGGCAGGCGGTGTCAAGCTTGCAGTAGACCCCGCTGATGCGAGGAAGCACGCCCAAAATATCCTGGGGTTGGAGATTAAGGGACTGACGGTCGAAAAAGTTCTGGTAACACCGACCGAGGAGATTGATACCGAAGCATATCTTGGGGTACTGATCGATAGGAGCTCCCAGGCTCCAATATTTATTGTCTCGGCTGCGGGGGGTATCGACATCGAAGAAGTGGCTGAAACACGCCCGGACGAGGTCCGACGCTTCGTTGTTGACCCTCGTCATGGCCTACTCCCACATCAGGCGTTCTGGTTAGCTGACTTTCTCTACGATGACCCGGAGTTGATTAAGCAGACTGCGAAGATTATTGGGCAACTTTATGAAGCCTTCACGAATACGGGGGCCTCAATGGCAGAAATCAACCCGTTAATCACCACACCCGAAGGGAAAGTCAAAGCTATCGATGCTAAGATGAGCATCGATGAGAATGAGCTTTTCCGGCGTCCTGACATCGCAAGTCTGCGTGACACGTCGGCCGAACCTAAAGCAGAAACTCTCGCGAGGGAGGCTGGTCTCTCCTTTGTAAAACTCGACGGTGAGGTTGGGTGCTGTGTAAATGGGGCAGGGCTAGCGATGGCCACTATGGATCTGGTCAAGTACTACGGGGGTGAGCCTGCAAACTTCCTCGATATCGGTGGCTCTTCTAACCCTGACAAGGTTGCTTCTGCTCTCCAGATCATCGCCTCTGACCCGAATGTGAAATCTATCCTCTTCAACATCTTTGGTGGAATCACACGCTGCGACGATGTGGCTAACGGAATTATCGAAGCGCTCAGCCGAATAGAAATTCGGGCCCCTATCGTTATCCGACTCACCGGAACAAACGAGGAGCTGGCTCTTGAGATTCTCCAGAATGCAGGCTTCTCTGCTTACGCTTCGATGGATGATGTCGTGGAAGAAGCCGTAAGATTGGCGAGGGCGTAGTCATGGCGATCTTTTCTAGTTCCTCGACAAGACTGGTTGTTCAGGGGATCACAGGTCGGGACGGGTCGTTCCATACACGTGAGACTATGGCTTACGGGACGCCTGTTGTAGCTGGCGTAACCCCCGGTAAAGGTGGCGAGATATTCATCGGCCCTGGTGATCTTACAACGCCTATCTATAACTCGATGGACCAGGCAGTATCTGAAACCGACGCCAACACCTCTTTGATTTTCGTGCCACCAGCGTTCGCGGCGGGTGCTATCATGGAGGCTGCCGAGTCAGGTGTGGATCTCGTAGTAGCAATCACAGAAGGTGTTCCAGTTCAAGATATGGTACGGGCACACGCGTTTGCTCGGGACCGAGGGGTCCGGGTCCTCGGGCCCAATTGCCCTGGACTGATCTCTCCCGGAAAAGCGAAAATTGGTATTCTGCCTGGACATATAGTGACAGAGGGCCCAATCGGTCTTGTATCACGCTCTGGTACTTTGACATACGAGTCAGTGCACCAGCTGACGGCAATGGGTCTTGGACAGACCACGTGTGTGGGGATTGGTGGCGACCCACTCATCGGCACAAACTTTATCGACTGCCTTTCTGCGTTCGAATCCGATCAAGAGACAGAGGCCATCGTGATGATCGGTGAGATAGGTGGCACCGATGAACAAGAAGCAGCCGAGTACATTAGCGGTGACATGTCCAAGCCAGTAGTAGGTTTCATCGCGGGCCAGACTGCGCCTCCAGGTCGTCGTATGGGACACGCTGGCGCGATTATCAGCGGCTCTTCTGGAACCGCTGCAGAGAAGATCAAGGCGTTCGAAGACAACGGTGTCGGTGTCGCAAACCGGCCAGCAGATATCGTTGGGCTTGTACAAGAGGTCCTGAGTTAAGAACCAGGCTGGCGGAGTGCTCATCATGGACAATAGCTCAGACGTACTCTTGGTCGATCATGCGGTCGAAACTGTATCGCACCAGATCCGCCCTGAAACAGCATTTTATGATGTAGTAGATCTTATGGTAAAGAAGTCTGTCGAGGCCGTGCCGGTCGTTGGTGATTCCGGTGAGGTTCTTGGGATTATCGGATCAGAAGATGTGCTGGATCGGGTCCTTAGAGACACTCCCATCGATCTTTCTAAGTCGCCTGGCGAAGAGCTTTCAGCTGGGGACATTATGACTCGAACTGTGCTTTGCGTTTCGCAGGGCCAGCCACTTATTGAGGTCGCCCTAATGATGGTCCATAAAAAAGTGGAGTGGCTTCCTGTCGTGCAGGATGGTGTATTGATTGGAATTGTCACCCGGGGCAAAGTGCTTCGCACTTTATACCTTGGTCCTACTAAGCAGCAGCAGACAGAAGAAGACACGGACTTATGAACCAGACACTAGCGATCATTAAGCCGGATGCCATGGAATCGGGTAAGGCAGGAAAGATATTGGCACATCTCGAAGCGGCAGGATTTACGATACAGGCCCTCCGTCTAGTGTCGCTCAGCGAAGCACAAGCCGCCGAATTCTATTCGGTTCACAAAGGCAAGCCGTTTTATGACCAACTCGTGGCATTTATGACTTCAGCTCCGGTGATCCCAGTCATTCTTGAGGCGGAAAACGCTGTCCTCAAGCTCCGAGAGGCCATCGGTGCTACTGACCCGCGAGAGGCCAAGGAGGGCACGGTTCGGAAACTGTACGCTGAGTCTAAGGAAAGGAATGCGATCCATGCATCAGATTCTGACGCCAATGCCAATACTGAGATCGCATTTTTCTTTTCAAATTACGAGCGATTGGGGGTCGACTAGAGATCTAGTTTAAGCTCTCTTTGCAGTCCCTAGACAATCGTCCTGCTCGACTTAGCTTTCTCAACTATGCTCAAAGTGGATCTTGGGCGGCTCGGACGTGAAGGTTCAGTCGTACTTGAAACTCAGGTCTCGGCCGAGGATGATTTTTGGAAGGATAGTGGGATTAAGTGGGCTGGCCCCGTCGACTTCCGACTCCGGACGTTATTTGCCGGGACGGGCGAGGTCGTGGTCCGCGGGAGCGTTCAGGGACCCTTACAGGAAGAATGCCGGCGATGTACTCGACCGGTGGAGAACACTCTAGAAGAGGAGTTGACTCTGGTTTACGTGTCTGCTGACACCGAGGCAGAATCGGAGGAAGCAGGTGCTTATCTATTTGAGCCGATAGCTGGAGAGCTCGATCTGAGCAATGCAGTGCGCGAGGAGATCATCCTTGCGATCAATCCCTACGTAGTATGCGATCCGAAATGCTCTGGACTCTGCCCTCGCTGCGGGGTGGACTTGAACCAAACAGTATGCGATTGTGGCGAGGTAGAATCTGACCCTCGTTGGGAAGCGCTTCGGGCACTAAAGGACAGGTGATAGATGGCAGTACCAAAGAGGCGAACGTCCAAACAACGGAAGCGGAAACGCCGTACGCATTTCAAAGCGCAGGCCGTAACAGTCAATGCGTGTCCCAAGTGTGGTGACGTAAAGATTCCTCACCGAATATGCCCGACTTGTGGCCATTATCGAGGCGAGCCTGTTCTCGAGGTTGAAGTAGACTGACCCCGGCCTCTGGCACCGAATGCAGGTTCACTTACAGGTCTAGCTTCCAGAGCTAAGTTGCTGATCCTGGAGGGAAGGGAGCCGCTTTGCGGATAGCGTTGGATGCGATGGGAACTGACCGGGCACCTATGCCTGAGGTAACCGGGGCGATTCAGTCCCTAAGCCACCTGGATAGTGATATTGAGGTTGTGCTCATAGGCGATGAAGAGATTGTTCGTACGGAACTTGAGCGTCACGGCCAATGCCCCGATCGTTTGCATGTGCACCACGCGCCAGAGCAAGTCACCGCAGCTGATCCTGCGGCGTCAGTGATCCGTAAGAAGCCTTCGAGTTCAATGGTGGTAGGCCTACGGATGCAGCAAGCGGGAGAGGTAGACGCATTTGTCAGTGCTGGATCAACCGGCGCGATTATGGCCACATCCCTTTTCACACTCCGTCGACTCCCCGGAATAGATCGTCCGGCTGTGGGCACGCCTCTTCCTTCTCTGAAGGATCCATTTCTGCTTATTGATTCCGGCGCAAACGTCGACTGTAAACCGGAACACTTGGTCCAATTTGCCCACCTGGGAAGCATATACGCGCAACATACAATGGGGCGCCCGCAACCGAAGGTTAGCCTTCTGAATGTGGGAGAGGAGCCCGGTAAGGGTGGTGAGTTAGTTGCGGACACGTATGACTTGTTACTAGACGAACCCGGTCTCTGCTTTGTGGGCAATGTAGAAGGTGGGGGTCTGTTAAGGGGAGAATGTGACGTAGTGGTTTGTGATGGGTTTGTTGGAAACGTGCTCCTAAAGTTCTATGAGGGAGTTGCTGCCTCTATTCTCAGTCCCCTTGGTAAAGAGAGGGATGATGATGAAGAGACTGGAGGGCTCAGTGATGTGCTTCGAATCCTAGACCATGCAGATACTGGAGGAGCGCCCCTGTTGGGCGTGGGTGGAGTTTCGATAATCTGCCACGGGAAATCACCTCCCCGAGCAATTCGTAACGCAATTGCTGTAGCAGCACGAGCTGTAAGCTCAGACATGGTCGGACACAGCGCTCGTAACATCAGCGGTTCGGGTGCCTGGCTGGAGGAAATGAAATGAGAAAACCGCAGCCACTGGTAGAGATCGTTGGTACGGGTCGGTATCTACCTGACTGCGTGCTTACCAACGATGATCTTGCGAAGAGGGTGGAAACTTCAGATGAGTGGATCCACACCCGTACAGGGATTCGGGAGCGGCGGATAGCGCCCGAAGGTGTAAATGCGGCTGACATGGGGGCTGCTGCGGCTCAGCGTGCAATGGAATGCGCCCAAGTCGATCCCGGAGAGATTGATGTTATCATCCTTTCCACGGCGACACCGGATCGTTGGCTTCCCTCTACGGCTTGTGATACACAGGCGCTACTCGGATGCACAAACGCGTTTGCGTTTGATGTGATGGCGGCTTGCACAGGGTTCCTTTATGCCTTGAACGTCGCCGAGGGTTACCTGATGGCAGGACGAGGCGAAGTCGCCCTTGTGGTCGCCACGGAAAAAATGAGTTCGATCACGGATTGGAGCGACCGGAAGACGTGTGTCTTGTTTGGTGATGGTGCAGGAGCAGTTGTGCTCCGGAAGAGTAATGGGTCGGGAAGAGGGATCCTTTCCAGCCACCTGCGATCAGACGGCAACCTGGCGGATCTTTTATATCGCCCTGGAGGCGGCTGTACCGAGCCAGTAAGTCAAGCGCTTCTTGATAACGGACGACACCTGATCCGTATGGAGGGGCGTGAGATCTTTAAGAACGCAGTCCGCTCTATGGCGGAAGCCTGTGATGTCGCTTTGCAGCAGGCTGGATTGACTGCAGATGACGTAGACCTACTAATCCCCCACCAGGCTAATGTCCGGATAATTGAAGCGACTGCTAAGTACGCAGGTATCGATATGGAACGGGTGTATGTGAATGTCGACAGATACGGGAACATGAGCTCTGCCTCGGTACCGGTTGGCCTCGATGAGGCAGTCGAAAAAAGTCTGATTGGCCCCGAATCTAATGTCCTTACGGTGGCTTTCGGTGCCGGCCTAACGTGGGGTGCTATGGCCCTTCGGTGGTAGGCCTTTAGGTACTACAAATGACACTCGCTCTGCTTTTTCCTGGCCAGGGATCACAATATATCGGTATGGGGCGTGAGCTTGCCGTGGCCGAACCTGCGGCAACAAGGCTTCTTGCGAAGGCAGACGAGGTTCTCGGCTTCCCACTTTCATCGCTCATGGCCGAGGGTCCAGAAGATGTCCTAACAGCCACAAATAATGCCCAGCCTGCGATTCTTGTCCATTCGCTCGCGGCGCTGGAAGTCGCTCGGGAACGAATCGGCCCGGTAGCATTGGCAGCAGGTCATTCCCTAGGCGAGTTCGCGGCTCATGTGGCTGCAGAGACAATGAGCTTCGAAGAGGCATTGTTAGCCGTCCGACACAGGGGTGAGTTGATGCATCGCGCGGGGCAAGAGAAAGCGGGCACCATGGCTGCCATTCTTGGGCTAGATGATTCCGTCGTAGAGAAAATATGTCAGGATGTCGATGCCGGAGTATGTCAAATCGGAAACTTAAATTCAAAAGGACAAGTAGTCATAAGCGGGGACATTTCAGGTGTAGAGGAAGGTATGGAACTCGCCAAAGAGGCCGGTGCCAAGAAAGTGGTCCAACTAAACGTTTCCGGGGCTTTTCATTCAACTCTAATGGAACCAGCAGCATCTGGATTAAGAGAAAGGCTGGAGGAGATCGATTTCGTTGACCCAGTCTTTCCAGTTGTTTCAAACGTGACAGCTGAGTTGGTGACGACAGGAGAGGTCGCTAAAGATTTGCTAGTCCGGCAGCTCACAGCCCCCGTGCGCTGGAGTGCTTCGATTAGTACGATGCTGGCGAGCGGTGTGGATCAGTTTTTAGAGCTTGGTCCAGGCAGGGTCCTTAAGACTCTAAACCGCAGGAACGCACAGGGATGTGAAACTATGGCTTTCGGTGAGCCTGATGATTTTGCTGCACTGGAGACATTAGAATGAGTGGTCGACTGCAAGGGAAAGTGGCGCTGGTGACAGGGGGCGCACGGGGGATTGGGCTGTCAATCGCAAAGGCTCTGGCTGCTGCGGACGCTCGTGTCGCTGTCGTGGATATCCTAGCTGATACTGCGCAAGCTGCTGCTGCTGAACTTTCGGGAACTGGCAATCAAGGTTTCTCTTGTAACGTGGCTGATCCCGAAGCAGTGCAGGGGGCCCTTAGTTCAATCGAGGAAAATGTTGGACCAGTGGATATTCTCATCAATAATGCCGGAATTACGAGGGACAACCTCCTGATGCGGATGAAGAACGAAGATTTTGATGAGGTCATAGCCGTTAACCTCAAGGGTGCGTTTAATTTTACCAGAGCGGCAGCTCGCGGGATGATGAAGCGCCGGGACGGTGTGATCATCAATATCGCGTCAGTTGTAGGTCTAATCGGAAACCCTGGGCAAACTAACTATGCAGCTTCAAAGGCCGGCCTGATCGGCATGACTAAGAGTGTTGCTCGCGAGCTAGCATCCAGAGGCGTGCGTTGCAATGCCGTCGCGCCAGGATTTATTAGTACGCCAATGACTGATGCTTTGAGCGAAGACCAAAAGATTGCCCTTAAGGGACGAATACCCTTAGGGACTCTTGGCACACCAGATGACGTTGCGAGTGCCGTAATGTTTCTCGTCGGACCCGACGCGCGCTACATTACCGGCCAAGTGTTGTCCGTTGATGGTGGTATGGCCATGTAGTAGTGCCATAAGACTGTCATCTTTTCAGAGCTTTGAACCAAAGTTTTATCCCCTAAGGAGGATACATGAGCGAGCCCACCGAGGCGCGAGTCCGCGAGATCATCGTCAACGAGTTGGGCGTTGAGCCAGATAAGGTCACTGACGAGGCGTCATTCGTTGAGGACTTGGGAGCGGATTCCCTCGATACCGTCGAGCTCGTGATGGCATTCGAGGAGGAATTCGGGATCGACATCCCCGATGAGGATGCTGAGCAGATGCGTAGCGTTGGTGACGCTATAGCATATTTGCGAGACAAGCAGGAAGGGGGCGAGGAGTAACCCTCGTCTTTTAAGATCCGAGTATGCTGAAGTGGACCCAGGCAGGTGCTAGCCCGAGGCGAGTAGTAGTAACAGGAATGGGCCTGATCTCTCCTGTAGGAAATAACCTACAGGAGAGTTGGGATAGCCTGTTAGCGGGCAAGAGCGGCGGCAGTCAAGTCACGCAATTCGAGGCCACAGAAGAGTTTCCGTGCAGAATTGGTTGTGAGGTCAAGAACTTTGACCCACTAGATCATTTCGATAAACGGGAGGTGCGACGCCACGACCGCATCGCTCAGTTTGCTATAGTCGCAGCGGCGGAAGCACTGGCCTCATCGCGCTTGGATACCGGATCCGGAAGCATTGATGCTGAGCGATGCGGTGTCCTCTTTGGTAGTGGTATCGGAGGTATAGCTACCTTCGAAGAACAACATAAGAAGATGCTTGAGAAGGGCCCCGGCCGAGTGAGCCCTTTCTTCATCCCTATGTTCATACCGGACATAGCAGCCGGCCTTATCTCCATACGATGGGGCCTTCGGGGTCCGAACTATGCTACGGTATCAGCATGCGCATCCTCAGCTCATGCTATTGGCAACGCCATGAGACACATCCGTTACGGCGAAGCAGATATCATGGTAGCGGGGGGCTCCGAGGCAACGATAACCCCTATGACATATGCAGGGTTCTCCTCGATGAAGGCGATGTCGACACGGAATGATGACCCCACAGGCGCCAGCCGGCCGTTTTCGAGCGACAGGGATGGTTTCGTTATGGGCGAAGGGGCTGGGGCGCTTGTTTTAGAGGCTCTAGAGCATGCCGAGGCGCGAGGAGCTGAAATTCTTGCAGAAGTTGTAGGGTACGGAATCTCTGCAGATGCATTTCACATCACGGCGCCCCCCCCTGACGGATACGGAGCTCAACAGGCTATGCGTACGGCGCTAGAGGATGTGGGTACGGATGCGTCTAATGTCGACTATATAAATGCCCATGGAACATCAACGATGGCTGACGCGGTTGAAACGAAAGCTATTAAGGCAGTGCTAGGTGACCGAGCATATGAAATCGTTGTAGGATCTACGAAATCGATGACAGGGCATCTCTTAGGCGCGGCAGGAGTTCTGGAAGCAATCGCCTCGATCCAGGTCGTAAGGACTGGTCGTATCCCGCCCACAATCAACTTCCAGGGACCCGACGAAGAGTGTGATTTGGAATACGCGCACGGGGGTGTGATGCAGCGAGATGTAGAGATCGCCCTTAGTAATTCGTTTGGGTTCGGGGGGCACAACGTGTGTCTAGCGATTCGACGGTGGAACTAACGCATTACATCGTCTCCTGACCCCTCGAAGGAGAGCTATGAGGATTGGAACGGGATACGACTCACACAGGTTTGATGCTGGACGCCCTTTAATACTTGGTGGGATCCAGATTCCCGCGCATCCTGGACTAGCAGGGCATTCTGACGGGGATGCGATCGCTCATGCCATCATTGATGCCGTACTTGGTGCTGCCGCTCTGGGTAACGTCGGAAGTCATTTCCCACCGAATGAAGAGGAGTGGAAAGGAGCAGATTCAATGCAGCTCCTGACCCAAGCAATAGAGATCCTCAGCAATTCGGGTTATGTGGTAGGCAATATCGACGTAACCGTCATCTGTGAAAGCCCCAGGATCGCGCCCCACGCTGATGCCATGGTAGAAAGTATCAGTCGCGCTACGAGCATCTCGATGGACCGCGTGTCGATTAAGGGTAAATCAAACGAAGGGATGGGTTGGATCGGGTCAGGTGAGGGTCTCGCGGTTCAAGCAGTAGCCATGATAGAGCCCGCACAGGGGTAGGTATCCGTGGGTGAGTTCATAGGGTGGGTCGACCTTCTGCCGAACAGCGCTACCTACCTCATGCTGGGCCTAGGGGTGGCCGCAGAGAATATAGTTCCTGTGATTCCTGCGGATACATTCGTGGCAGTCGGGGGGTTCCTCTCTACGAGGGGTGACTTGGACGGGGTCTGGGTATTTGGAGCCTCGTGGTTATTTAACGCATCTTCCGCTCTAATGATGTATCGACTTGCTTACAAGTACGGACCGTCGTTCTTCACGTGTGGGGCAGGTCGATACATCCTAAAGTCTCATCAGCTAGAGCGGATGACCCACTTCTACCATCGATGGGGTACGTCGGCAATCTTTTTCACCCGCTTCTTGCCAGGAGTGCGCTCGGTGGTGCCGGTGTTCGCTGGTGTGACTAACCAGCATTGGTTGAGAGTTGCAACTCCGATAATTATAGCTTCGGGACTCTGGTACGGGACTCTCGTTGCACTCGGAATATGGGTCGGCAATAATCTGGACCTCCTCCTGACTGTCCTGTCACAACTCAACCTCCTTCTTGGACTGGTCGCTGCATCAGTCATCATCATTGTGGCCCGTTGGTGGTGGAGGACACGACATGAGTGACCGTCAAGGTTTTCGATTCGAGGAATACGAAGACCACCTTACATATGAACGGGGACTGTCGAGCAATACTGTTGCTGCGTATTTCCGAGATCTAAGGCGCTGGCAAGAGTTCATGGAAAGAGCGTCTGTCTCCAGTCCAGGCGACGTTACTCCCAAGCAATTACGAGCATGGATGTTCTCACTGAAGGAGGAAGGCCTTGCCCCACCCTCAATTCGACGCTCTCAGTCAGCCCTCCGCAGCTACTTCAGGTTTCTACACTCTGAAGGGATGGTGGAGAATGACCCTACAGACCGGATGGAGTCACCAAGGGGGGAGAGGCGGCTACCAACTTTTTTGAGCCTGGAAGAAACGCTTCGCTTTCTCGAGGCTGGCGACCCTTCGAGGAGACTATACTGGCGAGATCGGGCAATTCTCGAATTCCTGTACGCTTCGGGGGTTCGTGTTTCGGAGCTAGTAAATCTGCTACTGATTAATCTAGATCTTGATGATCGCTTTGCGACTATCTTCGGGAAGGGATCCAAAGAGCGATTAGTCCCCCTAGGGGATCCAGCGGTAAGAGCGCTAAGTCGCTACTTGCGAGACGTAAGGCCTGGGCTTGACGCTGGTCAAGGTAAGGGGTGTGTCTTTCTGAATACCCACGGACGTCCTTTGCGCCGTGAGTCGGTATGGGCGTTGGTCAAGGATACGGCACGAAGAGCAGGTCTCACTAAAGACGTGTCGCCTCATACTATTCGACACACATTTGCAACACATCTTGTTGAACGAGGGGCAGACTTGGTCGCAGTGCAGGAGCTCCTAGGTCACTCTGACATCTCAACCACCCAGATCTATACTCACCTGGATAGGGACTACCTCCGCAAGGTTCATCACCGATACCACCCCAGGTCTTTAAATGAGGAAAGTACGAGTGATTGAACTAGTTGCCGGGATTCACCCCGCCATCAGATGGGTCACCCGCATCTACAATGGCAAAGAGTTCAGCTTGCGTTGCCGCCTCGTTTAAAAGGCGGATGGCTTCAGTTAAGGCCGGATCACGCTGCGCTCGAAAATTAGCTTCCGCACCAACATCGTCCATGCGCTGAGCAACTGCGATCAAGCCTCGCCATCTGAGATAATCACGCACCACCTCGTCCTCTGCGAGATCAGGCGACAAACCCTCTTCGATGAGAGACGTCATGAAGGCATTGAACTCAAAATCAGTTACGTTCGGTTCCTCTCCGGCGTTCCTTCGGGCCTCAGCGATTCTGAAGCCAAATTCCGTAAGGCGGAGAGCGAGAGGGAACTGAGTTTCACTCGTAATACGAACTAGGTCTTGCTCCCTTAATCGCAGTGTGTCTTCGACGATCTCCCGATCAGGGAATATGCCGCCACCATCAATGAGCGCCCGCCCGCCGGCCGTTTCTACACGTCGTAGGTCATCAACGTCCGTGTCCTCATCAAATGGTTGACCCTGACTATCCCTATCCCTCTGCAGAGATCGACCCAGTGGCGTGAGCCATGAACCCGTTGTAAAACGAAGCCTCCGTCCATGAGGTAGCGCCATCACAGTCTGCACGACCCCTTTGCCGAAGGTGCGTTCACCTAGGACTATGGCCCGGTCATAATCCTGCAACGCACCTGCTAGGATTTCTGCACCAGAAGCTGTGAATCCATCAACGAGGACTATAATTGGCAGGTTGGGTAGACGCTGCGGCATGCGATCCTGATAGGAATCAGTTTCTGGGTCATCGACAGAACGACCAGGCCGTCGTTGGACTGTGCTAGCGAGAGTCGACCCTGGCTCGAGAAACAAATCTGCGAGCATGAGGGACTCATCTAGGAACCCACCCGGATTGCGACGAAGGTCGATGATTAGCCCGCGGGCGTCCGTGAGATCGTCAAGCGCATCACCCATCTCCTCCGCTGCCCCACGTGCAACGCGATCCAAGATTACATACCCGATATCATTGTCTAGAATTCCAAAGTCCACGGCTGGGACGTGTACCTCAGCACGCGTGATATCAAATTCGAGAGGCTCAGCATAACCGGCTCTTTGAATCATTACTGATACGTCTGTTCCCACAGGCCCTCGTATTGAATCAGCCGCCATACTAGTGGACCACTCAGAGGCATCCGTATCATTGACTCCAACGATGACGTCACCCACGATGATTCCTGCTTCTCTAGCCGGAAAGCCCCGGAAGACAGCAGTTACTGTGACAGATTCGTTTAGAAGGGTGATCTGTAACCCGACCCCTGAATAGTTCCCAGTAGTCTGCTCTTCCCAATCCTCGGATTCCTGAGGCGTGAATAATTCCGCGTAAGGGTCGTCGAGGGCCTCTATAAGTCCATCAATCGCAGCTTCCCATAGGAGAGAGTCGTCGAACTCCTCCATATGCATGCGGGAAATTGCTCTAACTGCGCCGGTAAGGACATCAACCTCATCTGGGGTATTGCCCCCCCCCCTATTCGGGGCGTCCTGAGCATTTGAGGCGCCAGGAACAAGGAGTACCGTGGCCAGAATCAAAAGTGTGGCTGTGCGCTTCTTCATGCGGCGCCCTCTATCCATTTGTTGCAGTTGCAAATTTAGAACCCCCAGACACCGACCCCCGTTCCTTATCTGGAAAACTATCCCACATGGTTAGGAGAACGCTGTGCCAGATCTTAAGAATCAGTAACTTTAGCGCAGAATGAGAACCGAATATTAATTTTCTCATGAGCACCGATACGGCAGTGCTGCCCATGAATCAAGATCAAACGTACCCGCCACTTCGAGTAGGCCTTGCACAATTCAAGCCGGCGAAGGCTGATCTGATACGTAATCTCGACCGCATTAAGGGGATCCTAAAACAGGAATCCAATGGTCTCGATGTGCTCGTCTTCCCTGAGACGACACTTTCCGGCTATTTCCTCGAGGGTGGTGTTGCTGAAGCCTCAGTTACCATTGAGGGCTTGACCGACTCCTTGGGAGAACCCCCTCAAAATGCACCAGATCTTGTCCTCGGGTTCTACGAGCGTGGCCGCCGCAATTTCTATAACAGCGTGGCTTATATTGAGGCTGGCGAAGGAGAGTGGTGCGTTCGCCACGTTCATCGCAAGATCTTTCTTCCCACCTACGGAGTGTTTGACGAAGCTCGGTTTGTAGAGCCAGGCAAGGATGTGCGAGCCTTCGATACACGATTTGGGCGTATTGGCATGCTTATCTGCGAAGAGGCCTGGCACTCTCTCCCTGCCATGATCCTAGCATTGGATGGAGCGGAAGTAATACTGGTGATGAGCGCATCTCCTGCCAGAGACTTTGCCCCATCCCCTGGAGGGTTGCCGTCGAACCTTGACCGATGGGACCGAATCGCTCCTGTAATCGCTATGGAGCACGGTATATTTGTTGCCGTTGCTCAGCTTGCTGGATCCGAGGGGGGGAAGCTGTTTCCAGGAGGCTCCATAGTCGTAGGACCCGACGGAAGCGTCCTGGCTCGAGGACCACTCATGGATGAGGCGATCACTCGGGCCAGTCTAGAGGCATCAGCGATCAACCGAGTCAGGATCAGTTCACCTCTCCTGTCCAATCTCAAACAAGCCTTGCCTCATCTTCAGGTTTCTCTTGATCGAGTTTCTCGACGAGATGCTTATGGTAAAACCCCTGAGGAACCAGAGGCTGATAACGATGACACGTGGCCTAACTTGATGGGTGGTGGTGACACTCCGTCAGACCACGAAGGTTTGCATGATCCTTCCGCACTCGAAATCGATCACGACCTAGTAGAGCGAACGCTCGTTGAGTTTATACGTGATGAGGTTCAGCGACGGAGAGGGTTCAATAAAGTTGTAGTTGGCGTCTCTGGCGGCGTTGATTCCGCAGTGTCGCTTTTCCTAGCATGCAAAGCCCTTGGGAAGGAGAATGTGCACGGATTCCGCTTGCCATACAGGGAGTCCAGTAAAGAAAGCTTAGAACACGGTCAGCTTTTACTTGAGGCCACGGGAGTTCACGCTCATACGATTGACATTAGTGATCCCCTAGACCGCTACGTAGAGAAATACGAGGAAGACCTTTCTCCGCTCAGAAAAGGGAATTTGATGGCCCGTCTGCGCGCAATAATTCTCTTCGATCAATCTGCTAAGTTGGATGCCCTACCTCTTGGAACTGGGAATAAGAGTGAACGGCTATTGGGTTATTTCACCTGGCACGCAGATGACTCACCACCAATCAATCCATTGGGCGATCTCTTCAAGACTCAAGTTTGGGGTCTCGCTAGGCATCTAGGGATTCCAGATGTGATCATCGATAAGCCAGCTACCGCTGACCTCGTGCAGGGCGTGACAGATGAAGATGAAATAGGAGTATCGTATCAGGAAGCTGATCCTATCCTTCATTGGCTCTTACACGAATACCGCCCCGAGGCGCTAGTCCGTATGGGTTTCTCCAAAGGAGCTGTGGATCTGGTACAACGTCGTCTTCAGTCGACGCACTGGAAACGCGAACTACCTACGGTGGCAGTCCTCTCTTCCAGCGCAATCGGAGAATTCTACCTACGACCCGTAGATTTTTAGCCGGGCGAGGTTCGTGAGGGCCATGGTACCCCAAGGACCATCGTATCGCATTGGTCCGCAAGAGCACCTGAGTTACTTTGGGCCCTTATTCAGCCAGCCAAGGTCGGCATGCTGCTCGTAATCGATAACTACGACTCCTTCACGTTCAATCTCGTGCAGTTCTTAGGAGAACTCGGAGTAAATCCAGTGGTGGTGCGGAATGACGAGCATAGTGTGGATGAGCTATGCGAAATGAAAGTCGGTCGAGTAGTCGTTTCCCCTGGTCCGTGCACGCCAAGAGAAGCTGGGGTGAGTGTAGAGGCCTTTAAGAAGATTGGGGGGCAGGGTGTACCGATGCTCGGGGTTTGCTTGGGCCACCAGAGCCTTGGGGAAGCTTTTGGGGGACAGACAGTCTTGGCCAATAGGATCATGCACGGCAAGACCGGACCCGTGCGCCACGAAGGAGCCGGAATCTTCAAGGGAATCCCATCACCGTTTTCTGTGGCTCGGTACCACTCACTGGTAACGGACGAGGAAGCATTGCCAGATGCGCTCGAGCCGGTTGCCTGGAGTTGTGACCCTGCCGATGAAGGTGAGGTGCAGGCTATGCGGCATCGGGAACTACCACTCTGGGGAGTTCAGTTCCATCCTGAGTCATTTTTTAGCGAACACGGAAAGCTCTTGCTTGGGAACTTCCTTGAGCTTTAAGCGCCTACGTGACTGAGTCTAGGTCGCAGTACCGACATCGGATTCTATCTTTGATTTAGTGATTCTCCGATTTCTCGTTCTCCCGCTCGTGCTCCACTGAGGACTCCTGATAAGGCGTAGTTCCCTTCATGGCAGGAGTATTCATATACCAAATCATGCAGGGCTCTGAATGGGACTTCCCCGCTGAAGGGGCGTGTGAATGTTCCAGGGTCGTCGACCGTAAATTCGTAGTTAATAGTGGAGGGGCCTATTCTAGTGAGACGCTCAGTGATCCTTGCCCTATCGGATGGTGAAAAGCTCGCCCCGCCACCAACGAGCCTCTGTCTGGGATGTATGTTTGTCGTTTCGATAACTAACGTCTCGCCTTCCCAATAACCCCAAGAGTTACCCATCCAAGGACGGATATGAGTTGGTAGGGTGTTTTGTGACCCGAGCGGAATGATCCTGGCATCATGCACCATCTCAGTCATGATTATCACATGCTCGGGAGTCTGCACGATTGTGTAGTTATTATTGTAGAAGTAGTTCGGCATCATCGGGGGGCCAGCATTGGAGCCAAATGACATAATGCAACGCTCCGCCAAGGGTCGATTCTCCGGGTTGTCGTATCGCCCGAACTGAGCTTCGAATAACTGACGGTCACGAGCACGGCGTTGGCCCTCCTCGTTCAACGGTGGCCTACTGCCATCGAAAGGATCGACGATTAGTGAGCTACGATATTCTCCATTGTAGATTGCTACGTTATCGCCTGCATCGATGTAAAACTGATTGTAACCCCCTACTGCACCGGCACCCGCATCCCAACGAGCATCACCTGTAAAGGACCCTCCGATAGGAGGTGGGCTTCGATCTGGATCACTGTCAGCAAGATCGGCCTCTATGAACTCGGCTCTGCCCGTCTCTAGACCCCTGACCTCTTCTTGAGTGAGTAGGGGCTCAACGCCAGGAGGGCGCACAATCGGAGTGAGCGTAGCGTTGGTCCAGTTGCCCTGTAGATCGGGATGCCCGAATGATGTCATGGGGGTACGCCAGTCACTTGCGTCCTGTTGAGCGAGAGCAGGAGTGCTCCAAGGCACAAGAGCGAGGGCAACCACGAAAAGCAGTAGTGGTACCCTACCGTAGGCTGCTTTCAGCGAGAGACCTGCTTTTGACCGGGGCATTGTAGACTCCTCGGAGAACTGGATCTGCGAACAGGGCTAAAGTTAATGTATCCTCTACTGGGCGCACTTCTGTGCTCCATGATAAGAGGATCTGACGTTCGAGTGCCGATAGCGGTACCTAAGGCACGACCTGACCTGAGAACAACATGACACATCTGACCCTTCGGTAAAGCAAGTGAGATCTCAGAAAAAGGGGCTTGGGTTAAATCGGACTACGGTCCAACTGACAGCCTACAATCCTGCTTGGTTAGATGAGGGAAGGAGGATGATCACGCGGCTTGCTGAGTTGACAGGCCTGCCTCCTGACAGGATCCAGCATGTCGGTAGCACTGCGGTACCCCACCTAAGCGCAAAGCCTATTCTTGATTTTGATCTTGGTCTCAAGCCCAACGAAGACCGTAAGGCACTGGTATTGGCTCTGATCGAAGCGGGGTTTATTGATCGAGGGACAGGAACTACCGGGATTGCGCGCCTCCTTGTCTGGGAGCCTCATCTCCACACCTCTACAGTCCATCTCCATCTTGTCACGTACCGGTCGATACGCTGGGAGTGTGACATTGCGTTCCGAGATGCGCTTCGAACGGACCATGCCCTACGGAAAAGCTATTTCTGTTTGAAGGCGAAGCTAGCTAAGCGGTTTCCAACGAACCGCAGTGCATATCGAGAAGGTAAGGCCAAGTTCATTGCGAATGCCCTATACCGGATTAAAGCAACAGACTGGCCTATGAATGGCCTTAGCTAGTTCGCTTAAATAATAGTGTTGACGGAGCACCAGAGAGGGACGAAGGCCTAACCTCTAGCTTGACCACTAGAGTCTCTGGCGGCAGAATCGCGAGAGTTATGAAGTGTGGAGCGAATCCGATTGCCTGCGTAAGACTCAGGAGAGGACATTGCTATGAGTATGACGGAAGACGCATCTAGTTCGGGCGTATGGGGTCGACGTATTGCCCTCATCGCCGGAGTCCTGGCGCTAGCCTGTTCTACGGCTTTCGTATCTTGGTCTCTAGCTTGCCCATGTGAGAGATCGCCTGGGGGTTACCTATTCGGAGACGCCCCCGACGGGCTTGTGACGAACTGGTCCTTTGTTAACGATGTGCCACTTTGCCAGATCCAGGTGAGGAGGCTGATGGTGCCCTACTCAATCAACCTTAATTGCATGTCCCCAGAGGACGGTGGCCTCTACCTGAGTTGTAGCTTCTGTGACAACAAACTTTGGAGCGGCCTGGTGGTAGATGATGGCGACATCCGTATCCGACTGAATGACGTGGTGTACCCCGTGAATGCTACCCGAGTGACGAACCCCAACGAACTCGATCGTGCTTGGGATGCACGAGTTATCAAACTCCAAACACATAACAGTGAAGTAAACCCAGCAGTCCCTATAGGCACGCCCAGACCTGACCGTTGGTGGTCGTTTCGCCTCGAATCGCGTTAGGGAATATCAGTCAGATACAAAGTGGTCGCATAAACTCCTGGAGCACCGATGACGCTACAGCACAAGGCTAATCAAAAGTCGCTAGACATTATCCTCCGACATTTCGAATCCCCGGATGAGACCCGTGAGTTTCCAAGGGGGCGCTTCGACACAGTCACTATTGGTGACACTGTCCTTGGAAGGGCGTCCTATGAACCAGGCTGGAAGTGGTCGGTCGATGTCGGACCTGCCATAGGTGAGGCCTATTGCAGCGTGGAGCATCTAGGCCTCGTGCTAGCAGGTCATGCGACAGCAGCATTCCAGGACGGTCGAGTCTATGACCTTACCGAGGGGACCATATTTTACATTCCACCGGAGCCACATGACTCATGGGTTGTGGGAGATCAACCCTACGTGTCACTCCATTTCCTTGGGGCTGGGTCATACGCCCGCGAGGCAAGGATCAATACTAACGACTGAGTTAGTGGAGTCAGAAGGGGTTCCTGCTGATTGTCACATGGCAGGCGGAGAGATATCTGGGTATTTCCGGTTGACCCTCACGCCAGGATTTCGGTAGCTTTCCAGGCGTGGATTCAGTGACTGATTCGCGCCGCTTTGGCATAGGACGAATATTTTGAGCGCCCGGGTTCTCGGAATTGTTCCGGCCCGGTTAGCGTCGAGTCGACTCCCCAACAAACCGCTCTATCCTATTCTAGGCAAACCATTGATTGAATGGGTTTGGCGAAGGGTGGAGACCATGTCCATCCTCGACCATGCGGTGGTCGCCACTGACTCAGAGGAAGTGGCAACCGTCTGCAAGCGCTTGGGGGCTCCAGTGGAGATGACAGCAGTAGATCATCCATCTGGAACTGATCGTGTTGCGGAAGTAGCCAACCGTGCTGAGTATGACGGGTACCCCTACATTGCCAATGTACAGGGGGATGAACCGCTCCTTCGGGAGACACACTTGTTAGCGGCCATAGACTTAGTACGAGACGAGGGCTGGGACATTGGGACATGTGCAACCCCTATAATGACTGACGATACTCGCACTGATACATCGGTAGTAAAGGTGGCACGTGCGGCTAGTGGAAGAGCTCTCTATTTCTCCCGCGCACCGATCCCCTTTATGCGCGACAAGAAGCCAACTGAAGGCGACTTGGAACGTGAGCCGTTTCTGAGACATGTCGGAATATACGCTTATACTCGCGATGCCTTGCACAATTGGGTGGCACTAGCCCCATCGCAGCTCGAGCAGACGGAAGACCTTGAGCAATTGAGGCCTATCGAGGCTGGATTACGCATCGGCATCGCTGTCGTAGGTTCGGCGGATCCAGGAGTCGATACGCCTGCAGATGTGTTAAGAATGGAGGAGAAGCTCAATCCACAACGGGCAACCACATTGGTCTGAGAAAACATGAACGATCAACGCGAAATACCCACCAAGTACATTTTCGTGACCGGGGGTGTGGTGTCTTCTCTAGGTAAGGGAATAGCTGCTGCCTCTATAGGACGGTTATTGCAGGAGCGTGGCTTAAAAGTCACGCTGCAAAAATTTGATCCATACATCAATGTTGATCCCGGTACGATGTCGCCATTTCAGCATGGGGAAGTGTTCGTAACCGATGATGGGGCCGAAACAGACTTAGACCTAGGTCACTACGAGCGTTTCATCGACAAGTCGCTGTCGCAGGCAAATAACATTACAACGGGTCGCATATACCAAAGCGTAATCAACAAGGAACGGCGTGGTGATTATCTGGGATCAACGGTTCAGGTGATTCCGCATATCACCGATGAAATCAAGGAGGCCATCCGTCGGCTTGCACCGGAGAACGACGTTGTCATAACAGAGATTGGAGGGACTGTCGGTGACATAGAATCACTGCCATTCCTGGAAGCGATCCGGCAATTCAGACAGGAAGTGGGTAGAGATAACGCAATCTTTGTACACCTAACACTCATTCCTTATCTGTCCGCGGCTGGGGAGTTGAAGACCAAACCAACACAACACTCAGTTCGTGAGTTGATGGAGATCGGTATACAACCGCACGTTCTGATTTGTCGGTCTGAAAAACCTTTGTCGGAGGAGATCAAGAAGAAGATCGCTCTCTTCACAAACGTAGATCTCGATGGTGTGATCGAATCGAAAGACCTTGAAACCATTTATCAGGTGCCATTAAGCCTGAAGGAACAGCGGCTCGACGACTTTATCCTGGCCCGACTTGGGTTAGACATGCCCCAGCCTCATCTAGGGGCCTGGGAAAAGATGGTCCAGCGAGTTTTGCATCCATCAGCTGGACAAGCCCGGATAGCCGTCGTGGGGAAATACACCTCACTTGTCGACTCGTATAAGTCGATCCAGGAAGCACTGATCCACGGTGGAATCGCAAACGATGTTAAGGTGAACACAGAATGGCTGTCTTCAGAACATTTTGACGAAAAACAGGCGATCGAGTCACTAACTGAGTACGATGGCCTTCTCATCCCTGGAGGATTTGGACCCCGTGGTGTGGAGGGCATGCTTGAAGCCATTCGGTGGGCTAGAGAGAACCAAATGCCATTTTTCGGAATTTGTTTAGGATTGCAGTGTGCGGTTATAGAGTTCGCCCGCAACGTGTGCGGCCTAGAGGAATCGCATTCTTCAGAGTTCGCGGAGGGTTCTGCCGACCCCGTAATCTGCCTTTTAGACTCACAGCTCCAAGTGACTAGTAAGGGTGGGACGATGCGCCTTGGAGCTTACCCGTGTGAGCTTGCGAAGGGGACCCGCGGTCGGGAGATCTACGGTGAATCGGCAATCTCTGAACGCCACCGGCATCGATTCGAAGTGAATAACCACTATCGTGAAACTCTCACAGAGCACGGGCTAACGATCAGTGGAACCTCACCGGACGGGGCCTTGGTTGAGATGGTTGAAATTACTGATCATCCTTGGTTCATCTCTGGTCAGTTCCATCCTGAACTCAAGAGTCGTCCAACACGACCGCACCCGCTGTTTGCTTCCTTCGTCATGGCTGCTGCCCACTATTCGGCAGAGGGAAGCACCCTTAAGGTCACAGAGCCGGTCAGCGCTTAGGGCCTTTGCTGAGCCGGGGTCACCATATGTTCGAGCCCTTTTTTCTCATTGCTGGACCCTGTGTCCTAGAGGGCGATGAGCTGAACCTAACTGTCGCGCGAAAGCTAGCAGGGTTAAGAGATGAGCTTGGCCTTTCAGTGATTTTCAAATCCTCTTTCGATAAGGCCAATCGGACGCTACTTGAATCTCAGCGGGGACCTGGACTTAGAGCGGGGCTTGAACAGCTAAGGGAGATCAAGATCCAGACAGGGCTCCCAGTACTCACTGATATCCATGAACCAAGTCAGGCCGATGTTGCTGCTGATGTGGTTGACGCACTTCAAATTCCTGCATTCCTTTGCCGGCAGACCGACCTCCTGGTTTCCGCGGCCTCAACGGGGAAGCCCGTGAACGTAAAGAAGGGTCAATGGATGGCCCCGGAAGAGATAGCTGGGGCAGTAGACAAACTCAGGAAATCAGGAGCTAAGGAAATCGCTGTGACAGAGCGCGGCAGCGTGCATGGGTATGGCGACCTTGTTGTGGACATGCGGTCCTTTAGCCGTATCCAGTTTAGCACTAATGTGCCAGTGATATTTGACGGCACCCATTCTGTGCAGCGGCCTGGGCGGACTTCCGGTTCGACCGGTGGCGACCCGGAACACATTCTTACGCTCTCACGAGCAGCGGTAGCTTCAGGATGTGACGGTCTCTTCTTAGAAACTCATCCACATCCTGCGACAGCTCCGTCTGATGGCACGAATATGCTTCCGCTGAATGAGCTACGCGGTTTACTCCGAGAAGTGCTGGCAGTGCGCGAAGCGCTCGGGTCTGGAAAGCCAGGAGATTGAATGTGAGTGGACAGGAACCCTGTATCCCCCCCGAGCTAGCATCTCGTATCAAGCTTGTGCTCTTCGATGTTGATGGGGTACTGACGGATGCCGGTATCTACGTGGGTGCCACCAAAACAGGTCAGACCATGGAATTGAAACGCTTCAATCTGCAGGATAATGTCGGAATGAAGATGCTTGGGTGGGAAGGACTGCATGTTGCGATGGTTTCAGGGCGTGTATCAAGTGCAACGGCCATTCGTGCTGAAGAACTCGGGATTGAATGCCACCAAGAACCAGATGCTTATAAACTGCCTGCGGTAGAAGGAATCCTCTCGAGAGAGAACATCACATGGGATGAAGTCGCCATGCTTGCGGATGATATCCCTGACCTAGCCGTCCTGAGAAAGGTCGGCCTCCCAGCTGCCGTGGCTAACGCCACTAGGCCAGTCCGGGACATCGCAATCTGGGAATCAGCAAAGACTGGCGGAAATGGGGCAGTCCGTGAATTCACAGATGCACTCTTGCAGGCCAGAGGTACGTTAAGTGCAGTAGTAGAGAAGTACGTAGCCGATCGCAGTGGGTCGTAAAATTACCCGGTCCCGCATTTGTCCTAGTAGGAAGGTCTCCGCACTATCCACTGGGGCTACAAGTGTATGGTACGAAATCTCCTGATTCGTGTAGAAAATGTTATGGACTCGTTTGGTTTGATTATGCTCCTTTATGCAGACCCTGCTGCATCTACTAACGTGGTGTGCGCAGATGATCTAGTGCGATGTGGAGTTGTTCGGGTATGAAAGCTTTAGTGCCTCTCGTCTACATAGCTGCCATGATACTCGGGAGTGGATTGATGGTCGCATGCGATCAGCCCTCCGACGCGCCGGTAGCTAGTGACTTCATGCAAGGCATAGAAGGGCCGGTAGTTTTCGGCATGGTGAGCTACCTAACAGCATCCGGAGTGCGCGAAGGGCGAATAGAGGCTGACACTGCGTTTACGCACGCTGACACATCCCGAGTAGATCTCCGTGGAATGAGTGTCGTCTTTTATGACGAAGCCGGTCTTGAACGTGCTACGGTATCCGGCCACACAGGTGAATGGAATCCGGAGACTGACCAGATGATCGCCCGAGGGGAAGTTCTCCTTTTCGTTCACAGGGACTCTAGCAATCTCCGAAGTCAGGAAATCCACTATGATCCAGAGTCCGATCGCATCTGGAGCGACTCAGCTACAATCCGGACCTTGGCGAATGGTACCGTGACGAGCGGTTCGTCATTTGAGTCGGATATCGAGTTTGAGAATATCGTGGTGCGTGACCCGCGCGGCGGTGTTCAACGGATCTTCTGAGCTGTGACTACAGCCGCGTTTCGATCAGGTGCGCAGCTTTTCAAATGGGCGATACTAAGTGCTGCTCTATCAGGAATACCTGCTCCTGTTCTCATAGCTGCTCAGGAAGGATGTGGGCTTGGCGAAGGGAGTTCACAGTTCGTCCAGGAGACCATTCCTGGGGAAGGCACGATTAGCTACTTCAGCACCCCACATTTCGTATGCGAAGATGATGTAGAAATCTGGGCTGACTCGGCAGTTACGTACTCAGTGGATGCGATGTCAAATCTTATTGGATCCGTTCGCTACATTGATCGGAATCGAGAGCTCCGCTCAGATAACGCACGCTACTTCTCCGATCAAGGCCGGCTTCAGGCCCAGGGGCGTGTAGTTGTGATCGATACCGCTGATGGCTCGGAGGTACGAAATGGAAATCTGGTTTACCTTCGGGTAACAGACTTTCGCCCAGAAGAGGAACTGACCATCACCACTGCAGCAGATGGAGTTCGTCCAGAAGCCACCTTCCTACGATCTCAGCCCACTGAGGAAGTACGAGAGGCAGAGCCACCGGACGGATCGGAGCCTACCGGGGATCAGTACAAAGTAACTGGTGATCGCATCTTTATTCGGGGCGGCTCTCACCTCGCTTCAACCGGCAATACCGTGATCGAGAGGGATTCGCTCACCGCATTTGCAAATAGAGCGGTGTATGACCGAAGCACGGATGAACTTTTACTGGACGGCGAAGCTCGCGTTGAGAGCAGCACATACGATCTGGCTGGGCAAAGTATCGTAATGATGACTCGGGAGGATGAGTCGGATGAGGTTCGAGCCCGAACTGAAGCAAGCCTTACAAGTGAATCGCTTCATGTTACAGCGCCCGAGATCGTTGTGCATTTGGACGATGGGACCGTGCGAAGCCTGGTAGCCATTCCACTCTCAGGAGACGGGATCGCCACTGAAGACAGTATTGATTCTGACCGTCCTATAGCGACAGCAGATGACTTTGAGGTCACGGCAGATTCGTTGGAGATGAATTCTCCCTTCGGCGCCCTTGAAAGCATCTTCGCTTCCGGATCAGCTAGAAGTGTATCTCACGCACGTAACGCCTTAAACGTAGAGTCGCTTCCTAGCTACGCTCTCACGGACTGGCTCGAGGGTGATACGGTTGTGGTCACCTTTAGACCTCGGTCCTTGAATTCAGCTGAGGTCGACGCCACCAGTGTATCTGACGCAGACTACGAAGTGGAGCAAATCGTAGCCCGCGTCGGGGCACGGAGTTTTTACAGACTCCTCCCGACGGATTCGTCGGCTCAGGCAGGCATCGATCCCCCGGCACTCCACTATGTAGTAGGAGATGAAATCAGGATCCACATGAATGCTGGGGAAGTAGAGTCAATGGAAGTCCTGGGTCAGTCAGAAGGCATCCACTTAGAGCCGTTATCAGGCCCGCAAGATGGATCTAATCCTGACTCGATTGGCAGCCTTAGCGATAGCACATCTAGTAGCCCTGTGACGGACTCCAATCCAATGGCAGGCGACAGAGTACCGAGCGCTGCTTCCAATCCAACAATACTTCAGGGCCTCAACAGAAGGGGGCGTCTGTGACCTCCAGCGGCAGTCAGCTGTCAGCGCAGTGTCTCAGCAAAATCTACCGGGGCCGGAAAGTAGTGGACCAGGTGGATATCACAGTCACTCAAGGTGAGATCGTCGGTTTGCTGGGGCCAAATGGCGCCGGTAAAACGACAACATTCTATATGATGGTGGGCCTGATCCCACCGGCGGCAGGGACAGTCCTTCTTGATCGGCTTGATCTCACTCGTATACCCATGTACAAGCGATCTCGAATGGGAATCGGTTACCTCGCACAAGAACCCTCGGTTTTCCGGAAACTATCAGTCGAAGACAACATACTCGCGATACTTGAGACCTTAGGGCTTTCAAAAGCCGCTCGTAAACAGCGTCTAGATGAACTCCTCGATGAACTCGGACTAACTAGTCTTCGGAAGAACAAGGCCTATTCACTTTCGGGCGGCGAGCGGAGACGCTTGGAGATTACCCGAGCCCTAGTACAACAGCCGAAGTTCATGTTACTCGATGAGCCTTTCTCGGGAATTGATCCGATCGCTGTCAATGATATTCAGGATATCGTGCAGGGTCTGAGGAGTCAGGATATTGGTGTGATCATTACTGACCATAACGTCGAGCAGACTCTGGAGATCGTAGACCGTGCCTATATCATGTATGAGGGCAGAATCGCAGTGAGTGGAACCGTATCTGAACTCGTCTGGAATGAAGAGGTGGCCAAGATGTATCTCGGGCCCTCGCTGACTGAGCGCATGAGAGAGCGATTTCCAGAGCCTCAGAGGCCTGTCGAGCACACCGACTCATCTAGCGAATCGTGCTGACCTAATCGTCAACGCGATATGAGTCAGTTCCAGACGAAACTCTATCAGAGCGCTCAGCTCCGACAGGAGATGCGCATCAATCCCCGTCTGTATCAGGCGATGGAACTTCTCGCCATGCCGGCGCTTGAACTAGAGGAGTATCTGGAACAAGAACTCACTGAGAATCCATTTTTGGAGCGAACTGAGGCAGAAGAATCACGAGAGGTAGACGTGGAGGCCGAGGGCACAACGGGTGATGATGACCCGCATATCGAACACGATGAATACGAGGGGCTGGAAACGACCAAGGACCCACCAGGGGATAATGAACCAGACACGGGTGACCCTCTCCAAGACTACGACTTCGATGATGGAGTGTTTGTGCCCCCAGGGTCAGGGAGGGAGGGCGAATCTGGAATGATCGCCGCCAAAGAGGTTGATCAGTTTGAACTTATTGCGGTGGAGGCCCAGAGTTTACTGGACCACCTGTATGAACAACTGAGATTCCTATCACTGTCGGAACGTGAGTTACGCCTGGGCGAAGAGATCATTGGCGATATTGACGACTCCGGGATACTCGCGTGTGACCTTGAAGAGGCCCTCAATGGAGCTAATGACTGGCTGAATGAGGTAAGGCCTATAGCACTCCAGAAGGCTGGTGAGGTTACAAATGAGGAAGAGCGCCTGCACGAGTTAGAGGAAATCAATCAGCTCTACCGACCATACCAACTCGCTGAGGCAGAAAGGATGCTCTCAATCATCCAAAGCCTGGAGCCTCCTGGCATCGGTGCGCGCGACGTAAGGGAATCCTTGCTTATTCAGCTAACGCAACTGAACGAGGACCAGGGGCTCGCGTATAACATTATTGAAGGCCATTTCGAATCGTTTATTCGTCATCGCTGGAATGACATCGCGCGCGCCCTGAGGATCAGTCCCAAAGAAGTACAAGATGTAGCAGACGAGATCAGTCACCTCGATCCCAAACCAGGCCTGAGGTACTCCACCAGGTCCCAGGAATACGTTATCCCAGACCTCATTGTGAGAAAGATAGATGGGGACTATATGGTTTTTCCAAATGACACCATAATGCCTAGGCTTCGGATAGCCCAATCCACCCTAGAAGCCATCAAATCTCCACGTAAGCTTGATAAGGAAGAAGAAACCGAGCTCCGAGACTTTGCCTCCAAGAAACACAACGGTGCCAAGTGGATGGTCCAGGCAATTGAGCAACGCCGCCAAACAATGCTTAAGGTTATGAACTTCATCGTGGATCGTCAGTACGAATACTTTGAGCGAGGAGTCCAATACCTGAAACCCCTAACCTTGCGTGAGGTGGCTGATCACATCGGGATGCACGAGTCGACGGTCTCTCGCGTGACAAACAAGAAATTTGTACAAACACCCCGCGGAGTCTATTCACTCAAGTACTTCTTCTCTAGCGGCCTTTCCACAGCCAGTGGCGAGGACCTGTCCGCGCGTGCCGTGAAAGACAGAATCAAGGGTCTGGTCAGCGATGAAGATCCTGCCAAGCCTTTCACAGATGAGCGAATCGTGAAGGCCCTTAGGGCCGAAGGAATAAAGATTGCTCGTAGGACAGTTGCAAAATATAGGGATCAACTAGGTATCCTTCCCGCTCGCATTCGGAAACGCGTTTGAACTTGGAGAATCCTGTGCGGCATGACTTCACAGTTATCATACCGGCCTTTAATGAGGCGCCGGTCATTCCAGATCTCATTCGTGAACTGCGTGGCACCTTTGAAAAATATGCCCTGCAAGGAGAGATATTTCTTGTTGATGACGGCTCTACAGATGGCACTGCAGAGCTAGCGGAAGAAGAGGCGGAGGGGTGGGACTGCTTTAGGGTCCTGCGACACGAATCGAATCTAGGAAAAACCGAAGCTCTCCTCACTGCAGCAGAGGCGAGCACATGCACTCACCTGGTCCTTTTTGATGCTGATTTGCAGCATTCCCCAGAAGAGATCCCTCGGTTTTTAGATAAGCTTGAAGAGGGTTGGGACGTCGTCACAGGTCGAAAGATCGGGGAATACGACAAGAGAGTGATCTCAAGCGTATACAATCGCCTCTCACGTAAGATCTTCGACGTGCCAGTTTCGGACTTGAATTCCATGAAAGCCTTTCGCCGGCAGACCCTCGATGGACTCTTACTTCGACACGACTGGCATCGTTTCTTAGTCGTACTCGCACATGCTCGTGGTGCCCGGGTTACTGAGATCGATATTGACTTGCTCCCACGTAGGGCAGGGGAATCGAAGTTCCGTGGCCCTGTCAGAATCCTAGTTGGGCTCATGGACCTCATCTCAGTCTGGTTCCTGCTCCTCTTTTCTAGGAAGCCACTACTTCTGTTCGGTGGTACTGGCCTCGCTCTTGCCTTACTGGGGGTGCTTGTCGCAAGCGGTACGATCTACCTTCGCTTTCTCCACCCGTTATTCGGTTTTGATCCCTACCTACCCCCAATGGGCTATCGCCCTCTATTGTACTTGATCATGCTCCTGGAAACATTGGGATTCATCTTACTGGGATTTGGACTGGTTTCAGAACAGGTCGCCCAGGTCCGGGACGAAATTGAGGCCATCCGCAAAGGAACGCGGTAAACCGTGGCCCATAGAGTCTTAGTCGTTGTGGGGACCCGACCGGAGGCTATTAAGATGGCTCCGGTTTTGAGGTCCATGCGAGCATATGAGTCAGATATTGAGACCCAACTCGTTTTGACGGGGCAGCATACCACTCTGGTCGAAGAGGTCCTGAAAGCTTTTTCGCTCACTCCGGACCACGACCTTGGAATCATGACTGAAGGTCAATCGCTTTCAGATATCGTTGGTAGGAGCATCGATGGCTTAGAACATGTCATTAATGCCTTCTCACCAGAGATAGTTCTCGTTCAGGGCGATACAGCTAGTGTCTTCGCAGCTTCGATCTCTGCTTTTTTAGGACGGGTCAAGGTCGGTCATGTGGAAGCCGGGCTCCGGAGCCACAATAAGGCGGCGCCGTTCCCGGAAGAGGTCCTACGACGGCTTACCGATGTAGTCGCAGATCTCCACTTTGCGCCGACTTCGAGCGCCGTAGCGTCTTTGCATCTAGAGGGGATTCAGCGAGATACGATTCATCTCACTGGGAATACTGTGGTCGACGCTCTGCTTTCCGTGGCCGCTCTCAATAGACCGATTCAAAGCAGTGAGCTCCGGACGGTTATTGCCGACAAGGATGCACGTTTAGTTCTTCTAACAGCACATCGGCGGGAGTCCTTCGGCCAGCCCTTACAGGACATCTTTTCAGCTGTCCGCCAACTCGTGGATCGCGAGGAAGACCTGCATGTTATCTATCCGGTTCACCCCAATCCGAATGTCTCCGGACCGGCAAGCCAGGCTCTTTCAGCACACCCCCGAATACATCTAGTTAAACCCTTGAGTTACACCGATCTTATCGCAGTACTGAAGGCAGCTGCCTTGGTTCTTACGGACTCCGGTGGGATACAAGAAGAAGCACCTACGTTCGGTACCCATGTACTCGTCTTGCGAGACGTCACTGAGCGCCCAGAAGGAATTGAAGCTGGGGTGGCTCAGTTAGTCGGAACGGATCAAGCGATGATCCTAGATCGGAGCCTAGCAGCGCTCGCGGGTTCTGTGACCTCCAAGAGAATGAATCCATACGGTGACGGTAGGGCAGGGGAGCGTATCGCAGACATCGTACATTCTGAACTCACAGGACGTCCGCGTCGAACTGAGGATTGGATTCCTTGAGAATCCTGATGCACTCCGTGTACTTACCGCCTGAAGTAGGTGGACTAGAGAGCCACGTCTATTTCCTGTGTCGGGCTCTCGTGGCCCGTGGACATGAGGTGGATGCTGTAACATCGCATTCACTTCCGGACCTGCCCGAGCACGAGGTGATGGAGGGCGTAAGGATCTGGCGTACTTGGATGCCAGCTCGGAATACAGCTGGCTGGGCTTCTCATGCTCTCTGTTCCATGCCACGCTTCAGCTCCCTCGCGGAAAGGGCTGATGTGCTGCATGCACAGGATATCGCAGCCATCCTGCCATGTATGGCAGCACAGCGGGTTCGGGATGCTCCTATCGTCGCCACATATCACACAAGTCACTTTCTTAAGCGAGCAAAGTCCTTGATTTGGCGGCCTATCTTCAAGCAATTCCTTCAGTCTGCAGATCATAATCTCGCAGCGAGCAGAGAAATCGCCTCTGTCGCCGAATCAATAGCGCCAGGGATTGCCGTAGAGCCACTGACTAACGGGGTTGACACCAACTTCTTTAGAAAGGTTAAGCCCCTTATCGCAAATCCAAGTAGGGGGACCAAGAGACTCGTCGCGCCTCGCCGGCTTGTAGAGAAGAACGGAGTCGAATATTTGATCCGAGCAATGCCGGAGATCTTGGAAGAAGTGAAAGCGGAACTGGTCGTTATCGGTGATGGCCCGCAGCGCTCTTCTCTCGAGCGCCTTTCAGAAGAACTCGGAGTCAATAAAAAGGTGACCTTTCTCGGGTCACGACCTCACGCCGATATGCCCGGACTCCTCTCATCGGCGGACCTCGCGGTATTTCCTTCTTTGATGGAAGCGACCTCTGTCGCCGCTCTTGAATGTCTGGCTTGCGAGGTTCCTGTTGCGGCTTCTCGCGTGGGTGGGCTACCTGAAATCATCCAGAGCGACGTGGGAGCGCTTTTTGAGCCCGGAGATCCCACCTCACTTTCCCGAGCAGTTGTTGGCCTCCTCCAAAAGTCAGGCCTTGAAAAGTTTGGTACGACTGCGCGTCAGCGGGTCGTTGATTTTTGGAGTAATGACCGACTGGCGGATCGGCACGCAGAGGTATACGAAGCAGTTATTCAGAACAGACAAGCTGCGTAGGCGACGGGATGGCCAGGAATCAAAGTGCCCAAAATAAGGACGCCTCGCGTCAGAGCACGAATCCACCACCCACGGTGCACATTCCGATATGGCTTCCACCCACCCTCTTCGCGAGCCTCGCCGTCATCCTATTTAGGGAGTTCATCTTCGGCGAAGAAATGCTCTTCGGCAGCGATACACTTGGGCTTGGGTACGTAGCTCGTGCTTTTTACGCAGAAGCTCTAACTGAACTAGGAAGTTTTCCTAGTTGGGCCCCACTTATTCTCGGGGGCACTCCGTTCATCGAAGCTTTGGCAAGCGGGGACTCTCTGTATCCGCCCTCTTTGCTACTCTTCCTTCTTGCGGAGCCATACCGAGCCTTGGGATGGAAGCTTGTTCTGCATGTAGGGCTCGCTGGCTTATTCATGTTCGGGTGGATCCGTAGCATCGGTGCTTCGCGAAGCGCCGCCGTCTTCAGTGGCACAGCCTATATGCTGGCGCCTTACCTCGTCAGCCTAGTTCAGCCGGGGCATGACGGAAAGATTTTCGTGACAGCGTTAGCCCCCCTCATGTTTTGGGTGGTCGAGCGACATTTCGTACGGCCAAGTGTCCAGACCTTCACCGGTATTGCGTTCGTCGTAGCCTTGGTGATCTATACCACACACTTCCAGATGGCCTACTTCCTATTCGGAGGCACAGGCCTCTACGCCATTTTCCGATCAATACAGGTTTGCCGCTCGGGTAGGGAGCTGGAGCAGGGAAAGAATCCGAAAGCTTTCCGGGCTGCCAGCACCACCTTCAGTCTTTTTCTTGGAGCAGCCCTCATTGGATCCGGTGTTGCGGGACTTCAATTGTTCCCCTCCGTCGATTACGTGACGGAACACTCTCGGCGGATCCAGACGACTCGTGAGGCCTCTGGAGAGAGTGGCGTTGAGTGGTCCAGTTCCTGGTCCCTTCATCCGGAAGAGGTGATGGCCCTTCTGATTCCCGAATTCGCTGGAAACAACTCGGGAGGAGCTGATTGGTCGCAGGGTACGTACTGGGGCAGGAACGCCCTTAAGGATAATCACGAGAGTACGGGCATCGTTGTCTTACTGTTTGCTACTATAGCATTTGTAGGGGGGAGGAAACGAGCGTTCCGGGTCTTCTTCGCCACTCTGGGTGCCCTGGCACTCCTCTTTGCCCTTGGCACACACACACCCTTGTGGAGGATCTTTTATGAGCTTCTGCCTGGGATTGCCCTCTTCAGGGCACCATCGCAAGTGATGTTCCTTTTCGTCTTCGCAATTTCTACGCTTGCCGCGCTCGGACTAGATCGTATGCTTTCCGTCTCTCAGTCTGATAAGACCAATTGGGGCCCGATCATGCGGCTTCTCTTGGGTGCTGCTGCCCTGATGGGATTACTAGGTGTCCTGGCATCTTCAGGCGTGCTTCTATCAATCTGGACGTCTTTTATCTACCCGGATATCGATGCTGGCCGTCTTGCTCGTCTGGATGCGCTTCAACCGTTCATCGAACGTGGTGCATGGACCTCGTTTTTCCTTGTGTTGGGGGCCAGCGCCCTCGTTTACGCGTCTCGGCGTGGCCTCGTTGCCTCAACCGGGATTGTAGCTGGCTTGGTCCTCTTGGTAATTGCTGACGAGTACCGGATAAGCTCCGGTTTTATCCAGGTTATAGATTTCCAGGAGTGGTCGGCTGCGGATGCAAACGAACAAGCTATCCTAGACCAGGAAGCGGAGAGAGAAGAACCGTACCGCCTACTCTCCTTCAGGCGCAATGGACAGGATGTGCACCCCGCACTCCATGGAATTGAGCTCGCAGCTGGTCACCACCCAAACGACTTGTCGCGATATCGCGAACTGATCGGCATGGTTGGGTCTGGGTTACCCATGAACTTGCTCGATGAGGACATCCGCCGTCTCCTCAACGTTGAGTACATACTTTGGCCGGACTATCAGTTTGGGCAGTCTTTGGGTGACCTATCTGTCCTCTCCCGGACTCAGCTACAAGATGGAACACCCTACGAGACTGTTCATCGAGTGAGGAGTCTCCCACGTGCTCGCCTCGTTGGGTCTGCAACCGTTAAGCAGGATGCGGAGGCTGTCGGTTATATGCTGTCGAGTGATTTTGATCCAGTTCGGGAAGTTGTGCTAGCGGAACCTCCACCCATCCCCCTAAATGGCGAACCGGTAACCGGTTCTGTGGTTTGGCAAGAACGGACCATAAACCGACAAGTACTGTCAGTAAGCTCTGATCGGCCGGCACTTTTAGTCATATCAGACAATTGGTTCCCAGCTTGGCGGGCTAATATTGATGGTATAGATACACCAATTATTCGTGCCTATCACACACTCCGGGCGGTTCCAGTGGATGCGGGGAGTCATACTGTGGAGATGGTATATGAGTCAGATGTTGTGCGCCGAAGCTTCTGGTTGAGCATTATTCTCCTTCTTAGTCTGAGCGGAACTTCTGGATACCACTTTTGGCGTGAGAAACGCGCTGGGAGAAATGTTTGAGGATCTGGCTTATCCGTATAGGACAGTCTGCCCTGACGGTTGGTGTTACTTGGCTGATCGTTGATGCTGTAGGATTCGAACTAACGGAACTGCGGCGCCTCGACAGCGAGATCGGTACGGTGCGCATATCAGGTCTTCTGACTGCTTCGATAATGTTATTGGCAGCCTACTTCGGATCCGCAACAATCTGGGGCTTGATCGTTCACGACCTAGGTGGTCCCAAGATCCCAATCAGAAGAGCTATTAGCATGTTTATGATTGCTAACCTGGGTCGATATGTGCCGGGTAAGGTGTGGCAGATCGGAGGACTAGCGACGCTCGCGAAGGGCAGGGGGGTGCCTGTCAGCACAGCCATGGGCGCGGCTGTTATTGGGCAAGGCGTCGCTCTTCTTGCAGCAGCGACATGGGGCCTGGGTGCATTCCTAAGTGGACCTGATAGCTATCAGTTCTGGGGTAAGACGGGTCTAGTGTTCGTTAGTGGCGCCATCCTCCTCATATCGCTGCCCGGCGTCTTTCCTTTTCTAGCTCAACACTGGTTTCGTGCTACGGACACACGACCCCATAGATCTCTGGGGACCCTTTATGGAGCACGGTGGCTAGCCCTTTACCTCCTTAATTGGAGTGTGTACGGGCTATCATTTTGGATGCTCGCTCAGAGTTTCGGGCTCACTGGAGGGTTGTTGCCCTTTATGTCAGCATTCGGGGCCTCATACGTCTTAGGGTATGCAATGGTCTTTGCTCCGGCGGGGATCGGGCCCAGAGAGGGTTTCTTGATCCTCTTCCTGACTCCCCATATTGGAGCGCCAGCTTCTGCGATCCTCGCTGTGGCCACAAGAGTCTGGACCACCATTGTGGAAGTTATTCCAGCTGGACTGTTCTGGTTCGTTTACGTTTCTGGGGAAACTGATTCGGAGGCTTCCGGGGCCGGAGGCCAATCATGAGCAGGGGGCGGTTCCTGGTAATTATTCCGACCTACAACGAACGGGATAACCTTCCAAAAAAGATCCCGCAGGTCCTCGAGCAAGATGTCCGTCTTGACCTTCTTGTGGTCGATGATGCCTCACCAGATGGGACTGCTGATATTGCTCAGGAACTCGCCTCTTTAAATCCCCGTATCCACGTATTACAGCGTGACTCTAAGGATGGGTTAGGAACAGCCTACCTAGCAGGCTTTGCCTGGGGGCTAGAGCGAGAATACGACGTTTTATTTGAGATGGACGCAGACATCTCTCACCCCCCAAACCATCTTCCGGAGATGATCGAGGCGATCAACGAGTATGCGGTTGTGATCGGCTCCCGCTACGTCGATGGCCGAGTAACCGTATCGAATTGGCCCATGGGCCGACTTCTCATCAGCTATTTCGGGTCTTGGTATGCTCGCACAATCACCCGGATGCCTATCCGTGACGCCACCGGTGGCTTCAACGGTTGGCGCAGGGAAGTGCTTGAAACAGTTGGCCTCGACCGAGTCCAATCAAATGGATATGCGTTTCAAATTGAGTTGAAGTTTCGGGCATATCGCAGGGGCTTCTCTATGATTGAGATACCGATTCTTTTCATGGAGCGTGACACAGGCGAATCGAAGATGTCGAAAAAGATTGTGCGCGAGGCTATTTGGAGGGTCTGGTGGCTTAAGATTCAGGACATATTTGGACGTCTTTGATCGCGCAGGTGATGCATTGGCAAAGAAACCTCCTATCGACCAGGAGCACTATGACTCCAGCTCCTACTTCGAAGGTGAGAATGCGAGCCATCTCACCGATTTAAGGAGTTCTTTTCAGCAGTATCGTATAGGCAAGGTGACCGAGATAAGGCCGCCAAACTACGACGACCGGGTGGTGGATCTTGGGTGTGGATGGGGCACCTTCTGCTTCGCGCTAGCGGACCAAGTGCGTGAAGTCATCGGCATCGACTTTAGTGCGAAATCCATAGAACTCTGTAAGGAGCGGCTGGCCAGCTCAGGACAGAAGAATGTGCGATTTATGCGAGCTGATGCCAGTGATACTGGGCTCCCATCAGCCAGTGTCAGCCTGGTGATCGCAGCCGACCTTTTTGAACACCTTTACCCCGAAGACTCCAAAAGCGTGGCTGCAGAAGCGTTTCGTATTTTAGCTCCAGGCGGTCACTTCGTGGTGTGGACACCTCATCGCGGGCATTTCATTGAAATCATGAAGAACAACAACTTCATCCTCGAGAATGACGTGACGCATGTGGACTACAAGTCGATGGCTGATATGAGAAACCTGCTCGGAAGTGTGGGGTTTATGATAGAAAAGGCGTATTACGCTGAATCTCATCTTCCTGGACTGAGGATTCTAGAAAAGTATCTGCACTCCTTTATTCCGCCCCTCCGCCGCAGGATAGCAGTCCTCGCAACGAAATCGGGAGCTTAACAGAGATGGGCTGGGAGATTGAACGGCGTTTTCTAGTCAAAGTGAACGCTCTCTCCTGGCCAAGCCTTACCGATGGCGATCATCTTCGGCAGGGTTATTTAACACATTCCAAGGAGCCATCTGTCCGCGTTCGCCTAGGTGAGCCAGGCGGTCCTAAGCTTACTTCCAAGAGAGGAGCAGGGGTTCGGCGGACTGAGTTTGAATGTGAGATCTCGACTGATGTAGCGAAGGAACTCATGGACGCTTCTGGGCCCCGGACCATAGAAAAGGTCCGGTGGAGCCTTGGCCCCTGGACCCTCGACCGGTTCCTGGGCTCGCTTGAGGGGCTCTCCATCCTAGAGATTGAGCTCACATCCGAGGAGGAAACCCTTCCAACATTTCCTCCTGGGATTACGGTGATACATGAGATAACAGATGATAAACGTATGAGCAATGGCTACTTAGCGTCTCTTCACCAGGCTGCTCAAAAAAAAATTGTGCTGGCTGCGTATAGCGGGGGACTAGAATAAGCGCCCGCCTGTACTACCTCGGGCTCCTAGTGGGTGCCTTGGTCACCCTAACTGGCTGCACGTTGGTAGGTGGGGCAGGTGGGTTCACTTCAAGTTCGCCCGCACCCTTGGCTTCGCCGGATGCCCAGCCACTAGCTGAAGCACCAAGCGCAATGGGGAATATGGAGTCGTACGAAGAGTTTGGGAGTACGTACATGGTCTTAGCGACGTCATATCAGTACAACGAGGAAGGGCTTGCCTCTTGGTATGGGGAGCCGTTCCATGGCCGGCAAACCAGTAATGGCGAGGTTTATGACATGTACGCCTTCAGCGCGGCCCACCGCACACTCCCCCTACCAACGTACGTTCAGGTGACTAATCTCAGTAATAATCGATCTGTCGTCCTTAGGGTTAATGACAGAGGTCCCTTTATTGATCCAGAAGACAGGATTATCGACGTCTCGTACGCCGCCGCGGAGATGCTCGGGATGCTCGAGCCGGGTACTGCGCCAGTGGCTGTGCGGGCACTCGAGCCCTGGCAGTCCAGGGTGAGGTAGGTCCGCTTCGTGTTAGATCTGAGAGAACCTAACATAATATATATTATACGACCTAGTTTTTACCTAGCGGGTGCGGCAGCTACTAAAACCCCGTAAAATTCCCTCAAACACGCGACACCCTTCATTTCCTTTCCGAATCTGAAGGTCTCCAGTTCGCCTCCAAGGGGGCTCTCATGGAAGGACAACGGCTTTCCCACTACGAAATCCAGGAGAAACTCGGCGGCGGCGGCATGGGGGTCGTGTACAAGGCCCTAGACACGCGCTTAAATCGCCACGTCGCGCTCAAATTCCTTCCCCCGGAGTTCACAAGGGATGATGACGCGCGCCTAAGGTTCACTCAAGAAGCTCAGGCCGCTTCGGCCCTAGATCATCCGAACATCTGCACCATTTACGAGATTGATTCTACGGTTGATGGTCAGATGTTCATCGCAATGTCCTACTATGCGGGTTCCACGCTCAAGCAGCGCGTCGCGGAAGGCCCACTTGACGTGGCCGAGGCGCTCGATGTAGCGGCCCAGATAGCCCGAGGCCTCATCAAGGCCCACGACGCTGGCATCGTACATCGGGACATCAAGTCCGCGAACGTCATGCTAACACCCGATGGGCTCGTCAAAATTGTCGACTTCGGTATCGCCAAGTTACTTGGGGTCACAGGCCCGACCCAGAGCGAGTCCACACTAGGAACTGTTTCATATATGGCTCCTGAGCAGGTCGCGGGTGAAGATGCAGATCCCCAAAGTGACTTATGGTCCTTGGGTGCTGTGACATACGAATTGCTCACCGGGCGCCCCCCTTTTCGTGGCGAGAATCCTTGGGCCGTAATGGCGGCCGTGACGAACCAAGAGGTCGATCCCCCGTCCTCTATCACGGAAGGAGTCCCTGAAGAGCTCGACAGCTTTATCTTCCAAGCCTTAGCCAAGGACAAAGCTGAGCGCTTCGCGTCGGCGACTGAATTCCTTCGCGCGGCTGAGTCTTGCCACCGGGCAATAACCGCTCCACACCCGCAAGCACCTGGAGCCGGAGCGAGCCGCATGGGCACCCCGGCCAGAGTAGCTGCCGCCGTCGCTTTCCTGGCCGTCACCTCTACAGCGATATGGTCTCTGGCGAGAGATGCTGGAAGTGATGTCGGCCCCGAAACGATCGTAGAAATTCAACAGTTGGCTGAGGCGGGAAATTACCCTGCCGCTCTGGACCTTGGGCTTCGAGCACTCGAGGTTGCCCCTGAACTTCCCGAGCTGGAAGAATTGATCGACGCAGTATCGGTTATCCCGAACATAGAGACAGAGCCCCCAGGAGCTCGAGTTTCTATGAGGGAGTATGCGAATGCTGATGGACCCTGGATCGAGGTCGGGGTCACACCCCTCACCGAGGCAAGAGTGCCTCTGGGCTTCAAGCGCTGGAAAATCGAAATGGAAGGGTTTGAGCCGGCAGACCTAGCCCTCCCCCCGCAGCGACCTACAAGCCTTACACTTCAACCAACCGGCTCAATCCCCGAGGGCATGGTACTCGTGTCCGGGGGAGTCGCTGGTGGATTTATTACTGGGATAGGGCCACTCGAGCCTTTGCCATACGCGGACTATTTCATTGATCGGTATGAGGTAACCAACGAAGCCTACCTAGAGTTCGTTGCTGCGGGCGGTTACGAACGTGAAGAGTTTTGGACGGAAGACTTCATGGACGGAGATCAAGAGCTAACCTGGTCAGCCGCAATGGAGCGATTTGAAGACGCCACTGGTTTGCCTGGACCAGCCACCTGGGAACTCGGACGCCCACAGTCGGGGCAGGAAACCTTTCCCGTAACCGGAGTAAGCTGGTACGAAGCAGCGGCCTATGCTGAGTTCAGAGGAAAGAGCCTGCCCACACTTAGGCACTGGGTTCAGGCAGCAGGGACTCCACAAGGCGGCTCAATTATTCCACTTAGCAACCTTGCTGGTGACGCACCTACGGTGCCAGGAACGTTCTCTGGGATGAGTTCCTTTGGATCCTATGATATGGCCGGTAATGTGCGTGAATGGCTACTTAACTCTGCAGGGAATCAGCGACATGCAGTAGGAGGTGCATGGAGCGACCCTACCTATTTCTTCAGTGGCCCGAGCGTTCAGTCACCGTTTGATCGATTGCCAACAAATGGCCTTAGGCTAGCCCAGTACACACAGCAGGATGACTTCGAGGGCGAAGCCGCGGTAGACATGCCACTTCTTACGCGTGACTACTCAGTAGATCAACCGGTGTCAGACGAGGTATTCAGTGTTTTTGCAGCGCAATTTGATTATGACCCCACCCCGTTAAACGCAGAAGTTGAAGAGACCTTCGATTACGATCAGGGTACTATCGAGCGCGTTTCCTTCGATGGAGTTGGATGGGGTCGTATCCACGCATATCTGTATCTGCCAGCGCGGTCCGAGCCTCCTTATCAGACTGTAGTCTGGTTCCCTGGTTCCGGTGCAGCCCGCCTCCAACCCGAACCCAATCCTAGCGAAGTAGGCAACTTGCAACACTTCGTAGCAGGTGGCAGGGCAGTAATCTGGCCCATCGTTCGATCTACTTTCTCTAGAGCGCTTCCTGATCAGCCGCCAAATATGAACCTTACTTGGCCCCAGGGGACTAGAGACTATGTCGACCTCATTCACAGCTGGGTCTCAGAGGTTCGACGTTCGATCGATTATCTAGAATCGCGACCAGAGATCGATGCTGAGAAGATTGCGTATCACGGCTTTAGCTGGGGCGGAAGGCTCGGAGCAATTATCCCGGCCGTTGAACCACGCTTCAAATTGAACATGGTAATGATCGGAGGTCTGGCTTCCGGCACCGCTCTTCCAGAGGCCGACCAGATTAATTATGTGACGCGAGTCACCATCCCGACTTTGATGCTCAACGGACGGCATGATCCACTCGAGCCAGTAGAAAGCGCACAGTTGCCGATGTTGGAGCTCCTAGGCACCCCGGAAGCCGATAAACGACACGTCATCTACGAAGGGTATGGACACAACCTACCGCCAAACGAGCACGCCCGTGAAACTCTCGATTGGCTAGATCGATACTTTGGAGAACCAAGGTAATCTTTGACCTGGATCACACTACGGTTGTTGAGAAGGCTGAGAGCAGAAGCTTACGTGCTCGGGATGCTTACTATCTCCTCGATCCGCATCTCATAGAGTCCCCGCTGAGGCGAATCTGCGTCAAGCTCTTCAAGCAGGCGTTCATAGAGTTCTACTGCTCCTTGAGCATCACCCCGAGCGTCCCGGATTCGGGCAGCAGCAACCAACGCATCACGGACTTGGAAATTAAGCTCTGACCGTTCAGCAATTGAGATATACGTAGCCTCGGCATCATCGAAACGGCCCTCATCTTCATATGCCGCACCGAGGAGAGTTGCCGCCTGGAACTCAATCGGACTTCTTGGGGAAGCCCCGAGCGGCTCAAGCACTGCCAGTGCCTGCTGGGGACTGCCATCCCGCAGGTATAGGTCTCCGAGTAGGAGGCGAGCTTCACCCTCATACGGTGTGCCTCCAAAACGATCTAGAAATACGACAAGATCGTCCCGAGCCCCTTCCCTGTCCTGAATCGCTACACTCTGGTGAACCAACTCAAGCTCTTGCGATGCTTGTGCATATAAAGTCTGGCGGTAGTTCCAATAGTAAACGAAGCCCGCGATCGCTATTACAAACACTATCCCGATTATGGTTAATGCTTGCTGGTTGCTAGAAGCCCATTTTCCGAAATGCAGCACCCTTGCAACGAAAATATCATCAGGCTCCTGACTTGACTCAGGCCTGGTGGGATGTCCTCCGGGACGACGCTTCGCCATATACCTTGCTGGTCTGGGTCCTGTGGATTAATCACGCCCGCGCGAGCAGACACAGAAAAAGCTAGAAGTGACAGAAATCTTGGTCAACGCGCTTCAACTATTCGGGAGTGTCCTGGATCGGAGGGTGATACCCAGCCAACATCCATAAGTCTTGAGGTCGCTCCAAAAACAGAGACCCCTCAGAGCTGTTTCCTAAAATGCCCTCGTACAGCCAATCGTTTAGGAGCGTCGTGACGGTCGCCCTATGCGCGCCGGAGAGATCTGCCAACACTTGATGCGTAAGTTTTTGCGAAATCTGGATCCCCCGCCCTACTGGCTCACCACAACGCTCGCCTATGTCCAATAGGACTTCTGCGAGTTTTTGAGCGACGTTAGGCCCTCGGGATCCACCCTGTGCATGCCGGAGCCGATGTAGCTCCCGCTCTACACTTTCGAGGTAGGCGTCCAAACTACTCTTGGCCGTCTTGAATCCCTGGAGAACTGCAGATTTAGGTAGCGGTTGCACTACGCAGGTCGAGCCTGCTATAGCTCCATACCTTCGGCGCCCTTCAGTGAAGGCTTCGTCCCCAAGAAATTCCCAAGGGAGTGCCACTCCTACAGTCCGCTCCGGCCGCGCTGGCTCCATGCCTGGAAGCACCAAGCGCATGTAACCACTCCGGACTATAAATATCTCAGTGGCGTTATCCCCCGCTTTATAAAGGGGCCTGCCCTTCACCAAAGGAATTGACTCGGCCTTCTTGACTAGACGAAAGAGCTTCCGGTCACGAGGAGGGACAAGGTGAAACGGCATTTTTCACTCGGAGGCTGAAGGGGGGTGACTCACCTTGTTCAAAGCCGGGTGAAGCGCGAAGCCTATAGCCAAAAGAATCATCGGCATCGAAAGCATTGTCGCAGGATGAGGCCCAATCACATCAGCTAAAGCCCCCGTGCCAAGTACGCCAAGCGAACCGGTAGCCCAAGCTAGACCCATAACAATTCCCGACGTAATCGCGGCAGCGGAAGGCATTAGTTCCTGAGCCATCACTACGATCGGAGGCAGTGCAGCTAGGGCAAGAAAGCCAGCGGTGGCGATGGCTGTTAGACCCAACAAACTTTCGGGGCCAAGCCAAACCGCAAGGACGTGGGCCGGCAATGCCCAGACACATATCTGGAGGAGAAGGGTTCGTCGATTCATCCGGTCAGCTAGTAAGCCTCCAGTGACCATGCCCAGAGACTGAGCTCCCAGATAAACACTCAGAGCTACCGCACCAAGGGTCTCACTCCCCCCTGCATCGGCTACGATGATTGGCTCCATCGTCATGAACGTTCTTTGGGCGTAGGCCATCGTGGCGCTTATCCCGAACATTAGTCCTAGTGGGCCACGGAGCTGTGTGAGTACAGCTGCGGGTCGCGGTAGCAGAGCGACGTCTCTCGAGGTTCGCGGAGCACCTCTGGGAAGCCCTAGGTAAATCAAAGGCGCCAAAAAGACCACCGGAAGCATGGCGATCCAGGTACGCTCCATCCCGCCCCATTGAACCAAGGAGACCGCGGCTATCGGACCAAGAGCAAATCCAAATGCGCCACCAAAAGCAAAGATCGAGTACCGCGTGCCACCCCCCTTTCCTTCTGATACTCGCACGGCATAAGAAGCACCAGCCGGATGGAATGCCGCACTTCCCAGCCCCCCAACCGTAAGTAAGAGGACGAGGATCAAAAATGTGGGAGCAAATCCAATCGAAGCTACAAATACACCAGCCACGAGGGGTCCTGCGACAGCAAAACCTCGACGACCGAGGCGATCCGCAAGGTAGCCGAACAGCGGCTGCGGTAATGCGCCAGCGACTGAAAAGCTGACCGCTAACGTTGCGGCGAGCGTAATCGACAAGCCTAGGTCATCCATAATCCTCGGAAGAAGCGGCGGTACAAACGACTGGTAGGCATCGGTCAGTCCGTGAGCAAGCGCGACAACAAGCGCGACCCGCAAAGCTGACCTGTCAGCTGTTTTTTTCTGTTCTGGGGGTGCGACGACCTGCAACGCGAAGAGGCTCCTGCCCGAAGTGGAATCAGAGTGGCCCAGGATAACCGAGATACCTACACTCGACCACCGCCCCTGGCGTGGCACGGAAGAGGAGTGCAACGTCCTCTTTATGTCCCGACAATTGGAGAACGTTTACTCATGAGCTGTGCCCCACGAGCCCTACTGCTACTGATTGCCGCAGGCACTACACTAGCATGCAGCGCACCTGAAACTGCCCCGCCAAGCCAGACTGAGATTGCGACAACAACATACGCGACTCAGAACAGGCCCGACGTCCGTGGGACAACTGCAGCGGTCTCTGCCAGCCACCCACTTGCTGCCCAGGCTGGACTTCGTGTACTCCATGAAGGTGGGAATGCAACAGACGCGATTATAGCGATGGCAGGTGTGCTTGCAGTAACGCGTCCCCATATGAATGGGGTCGGGGGCGACGCGTTCGCCATCTTTTACGATGGGGCCAGTGGCGACATCTCTGCAATGAATGCAAGTGGTCGTGCTGGCGCCCTAGCTAAACCTGACTTTTTCGCAGCGCCTGACCGTGATCGTATACCTGGGACAGGTGCACTCGCGGTAACCGTACCCGGCGCTGTGGCAGGATGGGTCGATGCTCATGAACGCTTCGGCTCTAAACCGTTTGCTGAACTGCTTGAGCCTGCGATCCACTACGCCCGTGACGGGTTCCCGGTCTCGACCCGACTCAGGAGTGACATCGAAGAACAGGGCGGAAGACTCAACGAAGCAGCTCAGGCACTTTATAAGCCCGGTGGCTCACCTCCACCTGCTGGTGCCTTACTTAAGAATGTGCCACTCGCCTCTACACTTGAAACCATTGCCATGGAAGGAAAGCAGGGCTTTTACAAGGGCGCGATTGCACAACGCTTGTCCGCGTTTCTTGAACGCGAAGGCGGTTACTTAAGAACTGGCGACTTCGCTTCACACGAGTCGACTTGGGTCGAGCCTCTCCGAGGTGACTACTTGGGGCACACATTCCTTGCTATGCCTCCCAACACACAGGGTATCGCACAATTGGCATTGATGGGGATGTCTAAGGCCCACCCAATTGAGTCCTTAGGTCATAACACCACCGAGTACCTCCACACCCTCATTGAGCTCAAGAAGCTAGCATTCGCCGACCGGGAACGGTGGGTAGGAGACCCTGAGCATGCAGACATTCCGGTCAAGCAGCTTCTCGATCCTGCTTATCTGAGCGAGCGTGCCAACCTTGTCGACGCCAACCGGGCAGCTGAAGAAGTGGCTCCTGGCTTTGGACACGAGCAAGCTTTGAGTGACGGCCAAGGTGACGATTCCGGTGATACAGTGTTCCTGACCGCAGTAGATCAATTCGGGAACGCGGTCTCGTGGATCCAGAGCCATTTTGCTGGATTCGGATCCGGCCTTCTTGAGCCCGAAACCGGCATCCTACTCCATAACCGTGGATCCGGGTTCACGCTCGAGGCCGGGCACCCAAATCAAGTTGCGCCAGGCAAACGACCTTACCACACACTCACTCCACTCATGGCTCTGCGTGATGGTCGGTTCGCCTTCACACTTGGAACGCCGGGTGGCGATAGCCAAACGCAGTCCCTTCTCCAGATCACTCATAACATGCTGATCTTTGGGATGACGCCTCAGCAGGCAATTGAAGCTCCACGATTCCGGTCCTCGAGTGGGCTTAATGTCTCCATCGAGAATCGCGTCTCGGCAGATGTCTTCGCAGAGTTGCAAGCACTTGGCCACGATATCCGACTAGTCGATGGCTGGACGGCGACATTTGGTGGTGCGCAAATGGTGCACTTTGATGAGTCTACTGGGACCTTGACCGCTGCTTCCGACCCACGGCGCGAAGCATACGGATTGGCGTACTGAGGACACCGATGCGTTTCTTCTTCATTCTCGGGGCAGTCCTCGCTGCCTTAGCGGTCGTCTTCGGTGCATTCGGTGCGCACGGACTTCGTGCCAGGTTAAGCCCTCAAGATCTCGAAACCTTTGAAGTCGGTGTCCGCTATCAGATGTACCACGCGCTTGGGCTGATTATCGTCTCATGGGCCATAGGTCATTGGGAAGCCGGGACAGCCATAACTGCTGGGTGGTTCTTCGTAGCTGGCATCGCCCTGTTTTCCGGAAGCCTATATGTGCTTGTCCTTACGGGACCGAGATGGCTCGGGGCCATTACGCCGATCGGTGGCGTCGCATTCATCGTCGGCTGGCTCCTGCTGGCCTGGACAGCCCTTAAGGGGTGAGTCTAGACATCACATATGCCCGGGATTTAGTCGCCCAGGCCAGTAGCATCGTCGTTCTGACTGGCGCAGGTGTTTCTGCCGAATCAGGGGTTCCAACGTTCAGGGGGCCGGGTAGTCTCTGGAAATCGCACCGGCCGGAAGAGCTAGCAACGCCAGAGGCTTTTGCACGCGACCCTCGGCTAGTTTGGGAATGGTATGCATGGCGGAGAAGCTTGGTAGCTGACTGCGCACCTAATCCCGCTCACGAATGTCTGGCCCGTCTAGCGCTCGACCATGAATCAACCAGGCTCGTGACTCAAAATGTTGATGGACTTCATCATCGAGCCGCGGATTCCGTCGCTGCAGATCATGAAGACCCGTCCCGAGCGTATCCACTCGAGGTCCACGGCGCGATCCATCGGGACCGATGTTCGGGCTGCGATCGGCGTACGCCCGGTCGCAACGACATCGAGGCCAGTTCGACGGATTCTCTGCCCCATTGTGAGAATTGCCAGAGCCTGCTGAGACCCGACGTTGTCTGGTTTGGTGAGGCTCTCGACTCAACGATTATCAATGATTCATTTGAGGCCGCCCGATCGGCTGACCTCTGCCTGGTCATAGGCACAAGTGCAGTCGTCTATCCAGCAGCTTCTGTGCCGGAGATTACGCTGGACTCCGGGGGCACTGTGATCGAGGTGAACCCTCAAGAGACCCATCTTTCCCCGCGGTCCTCGGTAAGTCTGAAGGGGCGTGCTGGAGAGGTTCTCCCGGACATTCTCGACTAGTAAGCCTCTCCCTTAACAAGGGCAGCCCTACTAAGTGAGTGAATCCGACCACTGGCATAGTGGAAATTAGAAACGGAACTGGCACGTGGAACACCCCTTGCGACCGCCAGGATCCGTTTACCCCCCCTACCGCATCGGATCGGGCCGGCCGAACCTGTTCGGTCCCTCACTGCCCCCAAGAAACGCAATCACGATCAGGACTCTTAGGGCGTAAACGAGCCCCGCAAAGACCGCGATCGCCAAGACGTACCGGGTAGGATATAGCATCTCCCGAAACGCTTCATCCTGGCCCCAAGATGCCATGAACGAGGCTATAGCGAACAGAATGATCCATGCGGCCGCTACATGTTTTCCGGTCATGTCTCGATCATGGAGTCGCTTAACGAAGCCCACGGTGTACACCCAGAATGTTACCAGCAGAGCTACAACGAACGGCACCGGGTAAGCCTCCCCAGCTACTGTTGCTATAACAACAAGCAGCAGCGTGAACGGAAGGACGAGCCGTATCCAGAAAGTACTTCGCGAGATACGTCCTTTAAGTGACGTATAAAGGGTCCAACGATCAGTCTGGCGCGCGCCACACACCGGACACACACGGGCTTTGTCGCTGATCTCTTCCGCGCAGTCGTAACAGCTGATTAGCCCCATACTCAGACTCTACTCCTACCCCACTTAGACAATGGGGCAGCGCGTATTGAGACCGTCTCAGTTTGGACCTGAGAAACCCTCAGTATGGGTAACCCGGAAGTCGTGGCTGGCCAGGCGCGTAATCTGGCAGAGGAGCCCAGGCATGCTCGTTTGGCATCTCTACCATTGGCAGACTCTGGGCGTCCATCACCTCGTCTTCCTCGATGATGTCATTCCAGTAGAGCATCAAGGCAGTCAGCTGGTAGACCTCATCCGGCTCGAGCGTCCCTTCTCTGTTGAGAGGCATCCCGCGGTTGATGTAATCCCAAACTGCGGTCGCATACGGAGAACGAATGCCCAGGATCCGTCCTAGATTCCAAGGATGGACGTCTCCGTCTCGGTCGTACTTCACCAGTCTCGGGGCCCGACCCTCTGTTCCGTCCCTACCATGGCATCTCGCACATTGACGCCGGTACACGAGTGCACCTTCCTCAGCCGTGCCCTGCCCTTCCGGAAGCTCTGCTCCGGTAGGACTAATGGAGATGTCCCAGACACGCACTTCCTCAGCGGTCGGGGTCCGTCCCAGACCGAACGTCGGTGACTGGGCCAGCACAGAGCTGGCCCCGAGGAGCATTAGGACCAGAAGAGTCTTAAGCGAGCCCATTTGTGACGCTCCCGTCGCTCGCGACCCTCCAGGGCTGGATCGAGTTGTCCTGCCCTTTCACACTGAACCGTTCGCCCTCGGCGATTCCCCAGAACTCGCGAACTTCTTCACGGGTCGGCTGGATCGAGCCGATTGAGTCAATGCAGCGTGACATGAGCATGCATTCTGAGCCGTCCCAGGTCCAGTTGAAGCTGAACGCAGTGTGCGCCATCGGCTGCGGTTCACCCCGAAGGTCGGCATCGAACCAGGTATCTCCACCGTCGGTAGATACTTCAACCCTGCTAACGGCCCCTGTCCCAGACCAAGCGAGTCCGCGGACTTCATAGAATCCCGTTCCAGGAAGCTGCTGTTCCCCTGACGGAAAGGTGATGACCGACTTCGGACCGATCTGATAACTCAGTGCTGCGTCGTCGGCTTCGCGGCGAAGATGTCCGTAGTCGTTGTAGGTCATATAGAATTCGTCAACGACCTTGATACGTCTCAGCCACTTAACCGAAAGAATTCCCTCGAAGCCAGGAACCACGAGTCGAAGTGGGTAGCCCTGCTGGGGGCGAATATCTTCGCCGTTCATCGCATAGGCCACGATCATGTCTTCCATCGCCTTCTCGATCGGAAGGCTGGAGGCACCCTTCACTTCCTCGACCCCTTCCGCCACGATCCACTTACCGGCCTCTTGTACCCCTGCCTCTTCGAGAAGCGTTGAGAGCAGGACTCCTGTCCATTCCGCACAGCTGGTCATCCCGTGCGACTCGATCAGCGTCTTCCGCTGGGGGCTCGCGCGATTCCCTGCACACTCGATGAAATGAAGGCGTGTGACCGATGGCATGCGCTTCAGCTCTTCCATCGTGAAGATCAGTTCACGGTCGACCAATCCGTGGATCATCAGCCGGTGCTGGGCCGGATCGATGTCGGGAACGAACGATCCGCGCGTCGTCCCGATGTAGTGCAGCGCTGACGGCGTGATCGCGCCAACCTGATCTTGCAGGGGGGAACCGACATGGAAGACCAGCCCGAATTCGTCGGGCGATGGTCTGCCGTTGACCGGTTCACGCACGGACGTCACGAACCGCGCACGTTCGCCGTAAGCGATCAGCTCGTCACTCGAATAGTCCGGGATCTCTTGGGACTGCCCCTTCGCCATCGGGACTTCCTGTCCAGATGCTGTAGCCTCACGGATAACGGGCTCTACTGCGCCCAATGTCAAACCACCGGCCAAAGCAGCGCCGCGTTTTAGGAACACCCTTCGATCAGGTCGGTCCACAGCCATGGGTTTCTCCTTCAGAGATCAAGTTACCCGGACACCTTTTTCCACACCTCAAACTAGATTGTTTCCGCCGACCCGCAACTTATTTGTAATGCATACTACGGAGGTCCTGTTGAGTGCCCAGATCTCGTCATCCCTCAGATTCATGGACCGTTTGCGGTGGGTCCACTGTCGAACCACTTTGGAACCCAGCCTAAAGCCCTATCAGTGTAATACTGATCGCCGCCCTTCAAGCTCGGAGGTAGTTCAATGTCGGAGAGACTTAAGCCCATGCTTGGCGCATACCTCGCACTCTATGTCGTCGCGTACTGTGGAGTGAGATTTATTTTTGCGGGCATGCTCCCTGAACCGCCATTTGAGCCGATACTCAGCATGCCCTTTGCTTTACTTGTCTTTGCAGCGGTCGTCATCGTCTTCTTCGATTGGGTGGTGCAGCAGTGGGGTAATCCAGTAAAGACCGCAATTATTTTGACTGTATCACAGATTCTGATGGTAGATGTCTACTACGTTCTCAATGGAGGTAGAGACATCCCTGCAGCGGTGGTAAGCGCGCTCATCCTTTTGGTCTCGGCATGGGCGTACGGTACGACGTACAGCAGACTGAGTTCTTCGCCTATCCTGGGGTGAAGGCACTGCTCTTCTAACACCGGAGGTACTTCAATGTCCAACAGACTCAAGCCTATCGTGGGAGCATGGGTGGCCAACTTCGTGGTCGCCTTCGTTGGGGTCACATACATCTTCGGGCCGATGAGTGCGAATGCACCCGAAAGCAGCCCCATCTTCTCTACACCGGTGTCTATAGCCGTCTTCGGTGTTATTGGCGTTTTATTCTTCGACTGGGTAGTGCAGCAGTGGGGCAACCCAGTAAAGACCGCGATGATCTTGGCACTATCTCAGATTCTGTTTGTAGACGTGTTCTATGTCTTCATCGGCAACCGGGGAATCGGCGTGGCACTTACGAGCGCTGTAATTCTATTGATCGGTGCATGGGCGTACGGTACGGCCTACGCGAAGCTCAGCTCTTAGGCTCAGACTCGGGGACAAATCCTGAGGTTGAAATAAAAGAGGAACGGCAGGGCCAGTGAGCACTGCCGTTCCTCTTTTCTAACTCTACAAAATCACTTGGTGTTAGCTGCTACTCGTGCCCACCTTCATCCGAACTTTTCTGCTGCTGGGTCCAGTGTCGCTCCCACCTATGGCTGGCGTCCATTTCCTCAATCCTTTTTTCATGCTGGGCTAGCTCTAGCGCTTCCTTTGTGGTCGAATCCCTAAGTGCTTCGACCAGGGACCACTTCTTTCTATCCACATCTGTTCTCTTCCGTAACCCCAACTCCTCTGCTTTAGCCTCAAGCGTTTCAGCAATGGTGTCGGGATCGCCTATCTCTCCCTCTTTTCCACCAGCTACTTGGAAGCGGATAAACCACCGGAGGTGTCGCTGGAAGTCGTCTTCTTCTCCTGATCTTTGGGGAGGCGTTC
>CEUS01073542.1_pt1 | contig 80091 bp, 136 predicted proteins | sample 427031 | NCBI WGS metagenome assembly CEUS01 (sample SAMEA2622837, study PRJEB7988) | marine metagenome | biome: marine biome (ENVO:00000447); feature: marine epipelagic mixed layer (ENVO:xxxxxxxxx); material: "saline water (ENVO:00002010), including plankton (ENVO:xxxxxxxx)" | depth 140 m
TGATTTCTTACCAGCTATACCTGGATCAGTTGGAGATTACGTTTATACTGATAATAGTACAGCAGGTGGTTTAACAACAAACTCTGCTTCAGGTAAAATACAGTTTATGAAAATTACAGATGCTATTGCAACGTCAGTTACAGGAACAGTAGTAGATCCAACTGTAACAGCAAATGATGTAATTGAAATTAATGAGACAGGAGTAACATTAACAAGTACAACATTGGCACAAACAATAACAGATATTAATGGTGGTACATCAACTCACGGTGTAACAGCATCACAATCACCTTCACCATCAACGGCAACTACGGCAACGGAAAGTTTGGCGTATGGACTAGTTGGTATATATCCAGGTGGACAAATTACTATTAACGGAACCAACGTAACATTTTCAACTACAACAGCAGGACAGGCCGCATATGGTATTGCAGTTGGTATTGGTGCAGACATCATAGCAGATGTTAATGCGGCAGGCCCAACAAATATTACAGCATCGGCATCAGGAGCAAATGTTGTATTAACAAATTCAACTGGTGGTGCAATTACAATTGTTAATGTTGCAAATGATGGCCAAGGTAATCCAGTAGCAGGTGCAAGTTCAGGATCAGGTTGGGCTTTATCAACTGGTGCAAGTTCAGGAAACTTTATAAAATTAACAAGAGCAGATGGTGGAGAAATATTATTAGATCAAACAACAGGTACACCACTAACATCATTAGGTGTATTTTCAGTACACAATGGTAGACCACCTTTAGCAGTAGCAGTTGAACAAGGTATTGTATCAGGTGGCGGTGGAACTACTGTGGTGGCAAACATCGCGGCAAGAAATGCTTTATCTCCTTCAGTTGGAGATATGGTTTATGTTATTGATGCAGGTAATACCGAATATGCTTTTTATGTTTACAGTGGCGGTGCTTGGAAACTATTAGCAGATGAAGATTCTGCAAACACAGATGCAAACACTATCTCTGCAACTGTAACGCAGGCAGGTGGATCTGGTACAACAGCAATTGGAACAGTATCCGATGGTTCAAGAATTAATTTAATTAGTGTAGAGGTTACAGTAGCATTTGATGATGCACCAACATTAACAATTGGTGATGCAAGTGATAATGATAGATTAGTAACAAATGATGAAATAGATTTAGGGTCTGTAGGAACATATACTATACAGCCTGCATATCAGTACACAACGGGCAGTGATGCTACAATTAATGCTTATTTTAACGTAGCGAGTGCCACTAGTGGAAGTGCAAAAATCTTAGTATCTTATATGTAATTGAGAAAATTACGATAAATACTACTATAAGGAGCAAAACAAATGAGCAGACCAAAACCAGAAATAATAATGGAATTTACGAATCCGAAAAACTATAAGGCTGAACAGATCCTTAAAGCTGAAGCCATTTATTCGGTATTCTATAAAGGTGCTCCTATTAACTTAAGAAGTCTGAATACTTTGGTTAACTACCCTGGTCCAAAATACAAAAAGGTATCCTTTTCAAATTCAGGTCACGCATTTAACTTATCTGAACGTTTAAATAAAATTTTTAAATGTAAAGATTTCCAAGTAGTGAAATTAACATCTGGCAAAGTAATTACAGAGATTGAAGAGCTAGATGACAAAAAAGTTAAGTAGAGCAAAGGTCCTATACCTTTTACAACTCAATAGAGAAAAACAAACAACTAGTGCTATTAAAAAGCAACAAGACATTCCATACTTTGATGGAAGTAGTGGTTTAATATGGCATAATGAATATAGTGCTAAAGAGAGTTTACGTATTAGTAAAAAAGGACTATGGGAATTAAAAGGTTGCTTCAAGCTATTTCCTATTCCATTAAAGAATGGGTTTCAAGTTAAGAATGTTCATATAAAATATCTAGAGCAAGACTTATGCTTTCCATATTATTTAGATAATAAAATGTTAATTCTTTTTAGTCCTAAAGATGCTATGGAGATTAAATTACACGATGGAGATTTAGATGCTTGGGCAAGATCTAGATGGGTAAATGACCGTTATCAAGAGCCCCCTAATTTACCAGAAGAAGAGCAATACTAGTCAAATCCATTAAAATCCGCTATAAAAAACGCATTTTAAGGGTCGTACAGTAGGTTTTAAGCCTATTTGGGTACCTTAGTACCCCCGTAATTCTATGCTTTTTATTAAAAACCTAGTAAAATAGCGACTTTTTTAATGCATTTTCCCGGTTGACAATATCCTACTTTATGTTATTATTATAATATGGACAGAAAAACAATACTAACAGAAAGAGGTAACACAAATGTCTAAAAAAACTACAAGTCAAAACAGAACTACAAGACCATCAGATGCTATTGTTGAAATAGAACATTTGATTGCAAAAAATAGACCAGTAATGTTATGGGGTTCACCAGGAATTGGTAAATCAGATATCATTCAACAGATTGGTCTTAAACATAAAAGAAATGTAATAGATTTAAGATTGCTTTTAATGGAACCAACTGATTTAAGAGGTATCCCATACTATAATAAAGATAACAAAACTATGGATTGGGCACCACCAGTTGATCTTCCAAACGATCCAAAAGATACTTCTATATTATTCTTGGATGAAATGAATGCGGCTCCACCGGCAGTACAGGCGGCGGCCTACCAATTAATTCTTAATAGAAGAATTGGTAATTATATTTTACCAAAAGGTGTATCAATTGTATCAGCAGGTAATAGAGAAACTGACAGAGGTGTAACTTATAGAATGCCTAGTCCACTTGCTAACAGAATGGTACATATAGAAATGGATGTTAACTTTGATGACTGGTTAGTTTGGGCTACACAAAACTCAATACACCCAGACGTAGTTGGTTATCTAACTTTCGCTAAACAAGACTTATATGATTTTGATCCTGCATCAAGTTCAAGAGGTTTTGCTACACCAAGAAGTTGGTCGTTTGTAAGTGAAGTTATAGATGATAAACTTGAAGCAACACAAATGACAGATATTATATCTGGTGCAGTTGGTGAAGGACTAGCAGTTAAATTTCAAGCTCATAGAAAAATTGCTGGTAAACTTCCTAATCCATCAGAGATACTTGCTGGTAAAGTAAAAGGTTTGAAAACAAAAGAAATTAGTGCTATGTATACTCTAATTACTTCAATGTGTTATGAACTTAAGAACGAATGTGAAAAGGCACAGAAAAGTAAATCGATGAGTGCTTGGCATAAAATGGCAGACAATTTTATCCAGTTTATGATGGATAACTTTGAAACTGAAATGGTTGTACTAGGAGCCAGAACAGCCTTAAAAACTTATCAACTGCCATTCTCACCAAAGAACTTAAAAAGCTTTGATGAGTTCTATAAAAGATACGGCTCGCTAATAGTAGAGGCGTAAACATATGGGGATTCTGCTCACCTCTCTCTGCTCTGTTCAACTCAAAGTGTGTGGGATCCCCGCCCAAAAAACGAGAGAGGTAATGGAGGACAATGCCAAGTAAAGAAAAAGAAATAAAAAAATTATTCCAAAAGGTTTACTCATTAGCCGATAAAATTGATGAGCTATCAAAAAAGATTTCATTTTACACAGACGAATTAAAAGATTTATCAGATCAACTAGATCTTACTTTAGAAGACGAAGAAATAGTTTGGAAGAGTATTACACCAGGTGTTAAGCAAAAAGTAAGAAGAAAGAAAACTAATCAAAAAACTAGTTATGGTAAATGGGAAGGAAATCTGTAATGGTAAAAGATAAAAGAATGTATGATGATGTAAGAGAACACGGAGAAGATATGTCATATGAAAATGAAGGTAGCACGGTAACTATATCTTTAAAAGAATATGACAAGTTAAGAGAAAGACAAAAATTTATTACTGATAAAGATATGATAGCAGTAGTAGATAAAATAGAAGAACTTGTTCGTGCTTTAAGAAAACATATTGTTAGATCGGATTTTGATTAATGCCAAAAACAAAAAAATATCGTAAGTATGTTAAACTGCCTAAACTAGATCCGGCAGAAGTTAGACATTCTATTGCTAGTGAAGATGATGAAAGAATTTATCAGCTAGAAAAAATAGAAGGTGAAGTTTTAGAACTTGCTAGATATTGTGTTAGAAAAGCAAACGTATTAAAAGGAGATCCAACGGCAGTAGCTCATTTAAGTAGAATAGGTAAAACTATTAATAATCTTAAAATGGTACACTCATTAGGATCAGCAACATTTGAAGACTTACATAGAATGAAACCAGCAGAAAAGGAAAAATGCTAGACCTAGATGAAATTGCTTTATACGGAGAAAAAACTCAATTATTAAAAATGCTTAATCATTGTCACGATGAATTAAGAAAGGTTAATAAAAAATTAGAAGCAAAAAAGAAAAAACAAATGTTTAAAATATTAAAAGGGAAGAAAAAATAATGACTGAATATAGTTCACACGATTGGAGAAAAAATACAGATGATGCTATTGTGGAAAGCGAAGATGCATCTTTTATTAAAAACAAAATACAACTAGCAGTAAACAAAAGCAAAGTTATTTTTAAGCATCCAAAGACTCTTCAAACAGAAGAAGTAGATGTTTCAAGATTAATAAGAGTATTTGTTAACAATCAAGAAAGTCATAAACGGAGTGTCAAATAATGAAACATAAAAGATGGATATATTGGACTTACTACATCGCAGGATGTACGGCCTTTATGGGAATATTAACAGGCATTATAATTGGAAGCCTTAAACTAATAGGAGCAATATAATGTTTGATATACCAGAAGAAGATATGATAATTTTAAAAGGTAGAACTGAAAAACATATTGAAAATGTTAATAAGGTATTAGCAGATCCTGAAATAGATAATTGGGCATTCCAGTATTGGACAAAAGTTAAAGAAGCATTATTACTGAATATGTCTGAAAACAAAGAATTAAAGAATTCAAAATATGTCCACTAATGGCGATTTGGAATCAGCAAGAAAAGGTACACCACATTATACAGGTGCTTACCATAAAGAAGTTAGAGTAGGATCAAGGGGAATAACCTGCGTTGGAGAGTTTCCACCAATGGATCACCCTCACGTGTATTACCACGTAGACTTGGTAAAAGGTGCAGTATGTTTTTATTGTGGTACGAAATTTATATATGATGCTAAACTTAAAAAAACAGAAGCTGAACCAGATTGCTACATTAGGCCATATGACAAACGATTTGTATAATATAATAAAACATAACCAACCAAACAAGTTTGAAAACCAACCTGACAAAGTATTACGAGAACTAGCACACGACATTTATAGAGGAACAAAGTTTTGCAGTAGGCAAGTTGATCCTAGCAATTTTTCAGGTTGCTTTATGGTATGGGCTTTATTAAATCCATTAGAAAGAAAACAATTAATTGATAGAGGAATGAGTATGTTATGGGCAAAGATGTCAGATGCTATGCCTAGAGGTATAAATGGTTATCCAGTATTTGGTAGTATGCATATATTAAACAAACACGATGATTTAAAAGTATATGAATACTATAAAGAAATATGCAAAAAAATGGACGACTTTAAAGGAGATTTTTATTATGAAGAATAAAGTATTAACATCAGAACAAGCAGTTAAAATGCCTTATCCATATTACGAAATGGAAATAACAAACACTAGATATACTGATGAATTAGAGAAGCAAATAGATGAAAATTGGGCTAGTGCCAATATAAAATCTTGGGTGTATATGTGTGGGGACAAGATATATGCTGGAAAGAAAAGGGATCTTTCAGAAATTGGCAAAGTCCTTCGTTCCATTTTCTCCATAGAAGAGCTTAAAAAAGAGCGAAAATTGGCACAAATTGAGGAATTAAACTACGGAAAACAAGCAGAAAACCCATATTTTAATGTGTTTTAAGCGGTTGACAGATCTGGAAAATGTGCTATTATTATAATATAAAGAGGAGATAGAGCATATGATGAAAAACATTTTAAAACTAGCAGTAGGTTACTACACAGGATATATCCTAGGTTGGGTTGGATTTTTTGTAGTATTAGCAATTATAGGTGGGTTAATATAATGACATTTCAAACAGATCAAAAAGTAGAAAAGAAACAAGAATTTGACGCAGATGTTGTTAAGAAAAGAATCGTACAATCAAGAGTTAGATTACTTTTAAATCATCCTTTCTTTGGTAATTTAGCAACAAGACTTATTATTAAAGACGCAACAGATTGGTGCCCAACGGCGGCGACTGATGGTAGACATTTATATTACAATAAAGATTTCTTAGGTGCATTTGAAGATCCAGAATTAGATTTTATTATTGCTCACGAAGTACTTCATTGTGTTTATGATCATATGGAAAGAAAAGGTTCTAGACAAGCTGACTATTGGAATATGGCAGGTGACTTTGTTATTAATAGAGATTTAAAAGATCAACATATTGGTAGAATGCCTAAGGTTGGTTTGTATGATGACAAGTATAGAGAAAATTATACAGATGAAATTTATGACGATTTGTTTTCTAAAAAGAAAAAAGTTCAAAAGACTTTAGATATGCATATTGACGAGCTAGTTAAAAAGATTGAAGATAATCAAAAAGGTGGTGGTACAGGTAAAGACGATAAAGATGGTAAAGGTAAAGACAAAGGTCCAGTTCCATTAACTAAAGAAGAAAAAGAGCAATTAAAAGATGAAATCAAAAATGCAGTTATCCAAGCATCGCAAGTAGCAGGTGCTGGTAATGTTCCAGGTGGTGTTAAAAGATTAATTAAAGATCTTACAGAACCTAAAATGGATTGGAGAACTATGTTGGATCAACAAATTACAAGTGTTATTAAAAATGATTTTACTTGGATGAAGCCAAGTAGAAAAGCTTGGGATGTTGATGCAATCTTACCTGGATTAAAAAATGATACTACGGTAGATGTTTGTGTAGCAATTGATACATCAGGTAGTATTAGCGATAAACAATTAAAAACTTTCTTAAGTGAAGTACAAGGTATTATGAGTCAGTACACAGATTACAAAGTTCAAGTATGGTGTTTTGATACTGAAGTTCATAATCCAGAAATGTTTACTTCAGATAAAGATATATCAGATTATAAACTTGGTGGATATGGTGGAACAGACTTTATGGCTAACTGGAAGTTTATGAAAGACGAAGGTATAGAGCCTAAGAAGTTAATAGTATTTACAGATGGATATCCATTTGGTAAATGGGGTGATGAAAATTATTGTGATACATTATGGGTTATACATAGCCATCACGATAAAAATTTAGAAGCACCTTTTGGTCAAACTTGTCATTTTGAGGAGGATGAATAATATGGGAACTGAAAGAAAAGTATTAGACAATATCAAATATGAAGTAGCAATAGCACACAACGAACAAATTAATCCTTGGTTTGAATTTGGAACTGTTTGGTGTGATGGTATTACGTCTGATGTTGCAGACACAATAAAGTCAACATTAGAATCTAACTTTAATTCTAAGATACAAGTCAGTAAATTAAAAGCAACAAATACTGAACCTTGGGATCAATATGCATTTGATATTGGAGCACCAAATGGCTAAAGCAATTACTTTAGACACACTAGAAGAAAAACTTCAAACTCACGATTGGACTTTTCAATATTCAGATGATCACGGATATTGGACAGCCGGCAATCAACAACAAAAAGAAATTAAAAAAGAAGTACAAAAGCTTTATGAAATGGGATTAACCAGAAAGGTTAATAAACTATTCTATTCACATTATCCAAAAGATGGATGTGATATTCCTGCTTATTATGGAATTACAAAAGAATGGAGAGACCATTTAGAAGAACAACTTTTTGATTCACTGGAGCAAGACAAATTTTATAGGGTGCAATAATGCAACCAGATTGTATAAACATCAATTGTAATAACAAAGTGACTTATTCACGTACCAATGCTGATGGAACAAAACGTTGGAGACCTGTTTGTGATAAGTGTCATAGAGCTTCTTATGGTGCTATTCCATTAATGGAAGGTATTATAATGGTTAAAAAAGATTATTGTGAAAATATTGATAGTAGATTTGGTTATAAGTGTACGGCTCACATTCCATATAGTGGTGCATTAGAATTAGATCATATAGATGGTAATAGAGAAAATAATATTGTTAATAATGTTCAAACACTATGTAAAATATGCCATAGTTATAAAGGACACAAGAACAATGACTTTAAAAGAAACAAAGTAACGCAATAGTTGTAGGAAGGACAAATAAATATGAGTACATATAAAAAACATTTTATAAGAGATTTAGAAAGGCAAAAAATAGTATTGAAAGATAAATTAGAATTTACTAATAACGAAGCAACAAGAAACAATATTGAAGGACAAATATACGAAATTGATCATTCAATTAATATTCTAAACAAAGCAGAGTTATGCATAGGAGAAAAACAAACTGGTTAAAACTTTTATTTCTGGCTCCATTGATTTGGACCAGCCCATCTAACTCTGACGAAAATACCAGACAAATTAAAAATGCTACAGATAAACTTATAGATCACTATTCAAATAAGATTATTCCAGACATAAACATTCCAGACAAGTACAAAGAGGCACTACCAGATAACTTTCATCTAAAAGGATTTAATAAGTTAACTTATGACTTTGGTCCTGAGATGGATTATGATGTGTCTACAAATCCTTTTAAACCTTTAGACAAAGTAGAATTTACCACAGAGTTTGATAATGGATCTGGATCTATAACTTATGATAGTGATGATAAGTTATATTTTCAATTTAAGAAGACTTTTTAGAAAATATATTTCCGTATCTAGACTGGAAGTCAGCCACTCTACCTTTTGAACTAGTTTTCTTTGCTTTACCAGTCCAAGCAGGATGTGAAGTAGGATCAATTTCTAATTTCATTACATCACCTTTTTTACCCCAAGTACTTCTTGTTTGAAATGTTGTTCCATCACTCCTTTGGACAGTTATCTCGTGATAGTCCGGGTGCGTATTCTTTTTCATTGTTTCTTTCTATTTAGATAATCTATTATCTAAATGCTTAGATATTTTTTTAATAATTTTACTAGATGTATTTACAAATAAGAATGGAAAAAAGGCGTGAACAAAGGTCATAATGAACAATAAAAGAAATTGTATGCAATATTTTAAGGCGTGTAACATATGGCCAAAGTATGTTTCACCTATACTATGTGGATGTTTAATAAATGGATTGTTCATCAGCTACCTCTTTTTGTGCAATTATTTAAGAGATAGAATGCTAATATAACTACTTACTTTTTTTATACCAAGGTTCTATTGTAATATCTTTTATATGAACTTCATAAGGTTGATTAATTATCCAAGAAACAATTTGTGCAACTTTTAAAGGTTTAAGAATTGTAATGCCAATTGGTTTTTTTAAATCTTTAGTGGCATCAGTATCAACCCAGCCAGGCCTGATGTTAACAACTTTACATTTACCTAATCCATCTAATTGTTTACAAGCTTGATCAAGTGCTATTTTTTCTATTTGGTATGATGCCCACTGACCACCTCTTTCTTGTTTTTTATCACCAGATGACGAACTTATATTAATAATTGTTTTTGGTAATCTTTGCCATCTTTCAAAAAGATATTGTAATATTCTTACTTGAGAATATCTATGATGTGCATTATTAATAAAGATATCACATTTTTTATGAATTGAATCTAATTTATCTTCAATGTCACCCCAATCCTCTTGTAAATTAAAATTAGAACGACTTAACCCAATTATACTGTGACCTTCATTTTCTAATTGGTCTGCGATTGCTTTACCAATTCCTCTAGTACTACCTGTAATGGCAATTCTTCTTTTCATATAATCCTTGTTGCTTTAGTAATATTTATTTAAGGAATTCTTCGTCACACTTGTTAGTGCCTTCCATCATTATCATTAACATTTCATTTGTTCTTGATGGGTCTTGCATTGAGTCGGACATCATTTGAGTTATGATTCCTAACATCTCATTTTGTTGAGTGTCAACAACTATTTTTATTTCTATTGCAGGGTAGCCTGCTTTAAGTAATAACTCAACAAGATCGTTTAATTTTTTTTGAAGCAAGTTATGTTGTTCATTAGCTCTAGTAAAAATTAATCTAAACTTTTCTCTAGTTGCTTCGTCACCTTGAATTAATTCAACTATACTACCACCTATATTTGCGTAAACACCTATGTTGTAATAGGTTATTGTACAATTTTTTAATTCACGAAGCTGATGTACTGCATCAGGTCTATCTACTAACGACTTATATTGTTTTGGGGCTTCTGATTCTGTTTCATTAGCATAAGAACCAAAAGTGAGGAACAAACAAAATATAAATGTTAAAAGGTATTTCATAATATTATTTAAACAGTTTTTTATAAAAGATAACCACGTTGTTAAGGTTTTTTCTCAAATATATTAAATACAATTGAAATGTCCAATACATTAATTTTAAATGCTAACGGAAAACCTCTCAGCTTAAATCCTTTGTCGGCTGTGCATTGGCACATCTCTGTTAAATTAATGTTCCTACAAAAAGCTAAACCTTTAGAATATTATAGCGACTGGAATATACATTCACCAAGTCTAACTATGAGAGTACCATCAATAATGATCTTAAACAAATATTACAAGCAAGAGAAAGAACCTAAATTTACTAGAGGTAATGTACACCTAAGAGATCTTTTTACTTGTCAGTATTGTGGTTGTGGTGTTGAATATAATGAAGCAACGTTAGATCACGTTGTACCTAGAAGCAAAGGCGGTACAAGTGCTTGGAACAATATTGTAACTGCCTGTAGCCCTTGTAATGTTAGAAAAGGCTCTAATAAATTACAGCCTGCTAGGATACCATACAAGCCACACTATTATGAATTAGAAAACAAAAGAAAACGGTATCCTATAGTAATTTCTGATAAAAATTGGAATAATTATCTAAATTGGCCCGAAAAACTTATAAAAGTAGCATAAAGATCTTTTTAATCATAAATACTATTGACATATTAACATTAGTTTTAATATAATAAGAAGATTAAGGAGATAACAAATTATGACTGAAGTAAATGATACACAGGTTTCAACTGATGCTCCAGCTGGAATGCCAGCACCGAGTACATCACAACCAACTGGTATACAGATAGCAGACTTGCAAACGATCTTAAACATTATTGATCTAGCAAGTTCAAGAGGCGCATTTAGAGCCATAGAGTTAACACAGGTAGGCGCAATAGCTGACAAGCTAGGCGGCTTCTTACGTGGATTAGCAGAACAAGAAAAAGCAAAAGCCGAAGCTGAAGGTAAATCAGCTGAAGCACCTGCAGAAGGATCAGCACCAGCTGAAGCACCTGCAGAAGAAAAGAAGGAGTAACCAATGAGTGAATTAAGACATATTGGTCACGACGCCAAAACAAAAAGAAAGTATGTCGTAGTATTCAGACAACTACCAGAAGATGCCAATAGTGCATTAGTAGTTGAAACTGAATCTTTAATGGACAGATATCACGATGGATTAATGGGTGCAACTGAAAGTTCAGAAGCACAACAAACAAATGATCTATTTACAGTATTAAACAGTAAATTATTTTTTGATGGTAATAATATTTTAACATCTTTACATTCAATGAAAAAATTAAAAAAAGTAAATGTATCAGATGTTATACTAACACCACAACCAGGATCAGAAGTAACACTAGAAGCTTTTAATAAAGCAGTAGGTGATGCAAGATTAAAAGCTGAAGAAATAACTGGTAGACCAAGTGAAACAGGTCAAGGTGGTGCAATGGTAAATGAAATACCAGGACAAGCTAGGAATTTAATTATTCAAGCTCAATTGTTAGAAGAAGATGCTAGAAGAAAAAGAGCTGAAGCTGAACAATTACATCCAGGTATTAATGATGCTACAAAACGTCCAAGAGGTAGACCTAAAAAAGACGCTCCAGCATCACCATTAAAAGAAGCAGGTACTGAAGCAAAAGCTTAACTTTTAAATAAATACTGGTAAGATGGCTAGGAAGTTTAAGGCACATAAACCAGAATTTGAACATAGCGATTTTGACAGGTTGCTCACTGAGATATTCCCTCAGGAAATTCCTGTCAAATTTGTTTCAGAAGTAAAAGTATTCTACAACGATGGCACTACTAAAAGCCTAGGTTACCAAGAACTAAAAGGCATTGTTCCTAAGACAGGAGTAGTAGATGCTAAACAAATAGCCAAACTTTGGGAAAACACTAGAGACGTAGAAATCTATATTAATATAGAGCTATTGGAAAGCATTGTTTCATTAAATGTTAGAGGCTTATTAAAGCGATTTTAAGGGCTTTTTAAGTACTATGTTAATTCCTGGGTTCAAACATACTATAATAGTTTAAACCACCATAATAAGAAGGATATAAGCTTTTAAAAGGGGTTATTTTCTAATAACTAGGTACATTATTAGGGCTACGTTAACTAATAAAAGCAATCCAATAAAAACCAATCCATATCCTATCCAACTAGTTAATTTTTCCACTATTGGTTGATAGACGTCTAGGATAGTATTAAGTTGTTCAACGTTGCTGGATATATCTTTTCCAGTTGTTTCAATTTGATCTTTAGTTTCTTCGATACTTTCAACAACGTTTTCTATTTTCTTTGACATTCTTTTTTCCTTTTATGAGTTATAGTATATACGATTTGTCTCCTGGATACAACGGTAATTTTGTTCCAGGTGCTCTTTTAGGAATTTTTGAATCAGCTGATGAAACGCAAGTTGGAGAAATACATCCTTTAGGTGAATCAAATAACTTAAATCCAGTTTCAATATTTCCTAATGGTTTATCGTGACAGCTATAACTTCTTTTTATGCTACCATCTGGCTCCCTAATAATAATTGATCTGTATCCTGATGAGCATTCCCAACCATTAAATTTATTAAAATTAAATGCATTAAATCTTTCTGCTTGATCCATAAACCAAGATTTGTTTTCTTTATCTTTAAATTCAACTTGGAAGTGTTGTGGTACACCTTGCTGATATGTTTCTTTTCTAAATGTATCATCTTCATCTATTTTAAAGTTTGGTCTAGGTCTTTCTACAAACTTGTTTTTAACTTCTGTAAAGCCTCTTTGTGGCATTCCATTATATAATTTTTCAAGCATATCATCTGTATATCCATCTACAACTCTTGATGCTGTAGGATCTGACATAGGTTTAAGTGTGACATTTATTCCTCTATTATGAAAGTATAGTGATTCGTCATATAGTTCATTAAACCATTGTGGAACCATAACTTGATTGATAGTAACCTGTACATCGTGTTCTTGTACAAAGCATAACTTATCAGCAAATTGTTCTCGTTTTTCTTTTGTATTAACGTGCTCTCTATGATATGAAGCAGTTATACTTGCTCTGTGAAACTTTGATGCTGTTTCAACATATTGTTCAAACCATTTTAAATTTCTAGAACAGTTACTTGTCATATGAACTGATGTATAATTTGTATTGTTAACATCATCAGCTAGATGTTTTAGTATATCTAAATAGCCAGGATGAAATGTAGGTTCACCTCCAGACAAACTAAAATGAAAACTATTAAATCCTCTTTCTCTTGCTTGTCTTTTTATTTCATCTATTGTTTTTAAACACAATTCAGTAGGACGGAAATCCTTTTTATCACTTCTAGCATATGGCCAACAGTAACTACATCTATAGTTACAGAATCTACCTAACAGCCAACTGACTGTGAACATATCTCTATAGAGCATAGTCCTTTGCCCAACTCTTACTAGGTTGTCAAAAGGAATTGCTTTAAAATCGTAATCTGAAAATTTGCTATCCATAATTTATAATACACAATTATTTAACGATCGTCAACGTCGAAACGACTAAACATACTGTAGTTTTGTGGGTCTAGTTTATGTAACGTATATTCACCTGCAGACCTATTACAGAAATAGTCTTCGTCTTCAATGTTAACATCACACTTTGGGCAATGGTATCCAATAACCCAAAATGGTTTATGAAAATGATTATCATCTTTATTAAAAGCTGTTGCTAGTATTTTTTGATTCTCTTTCTTTACGCATTTGGTATGGAGCCATACTGGATCTCCTGTTAATTTGTACCAAAGTTTTCTTGCTTTTAATGTCCACTTCATATGCTACATTTTAGTTAAACCTACTTATATTAATACTTATCGTATTATTTAAACCTTTAAATATTTCTATGAAGCCTTTTTTCTCCATACAAAATTGTTTAAGTTTAGAACAAATAAAGCATATTGATCAGCTTGAAAATAAACTTGAAACCTTATATCATACTGGACATTATACAGATAGAGGACAAGCACTTGGGCTGTCAAAAGAAAAAGATATGCCAGGCCATATATTAAATGAGATATATGATATTATAAAAGATAAAGTAGAAGAAAATGTTGGAACTCTTTCAGCTATGAGTCGTGCTAAAGTTTTTATGTATCCAACGTATGGAGTATTTTCTAGATCTGTTATGCCAATGACAGAACATATTGACATAGATAAAAGTCATATTGATTATAACAAATCTCCCGGATATTCTATTCTTATACCATTAACAAGCAATTATAAAGAATCTACAGTAGTATGGAATGCTGTAAAAAAAGATATAGATCTAGATGTCAATCCTGAAAATTTAGATATACTTGAAGATCCTGATTACACTTATACCAAAGATGAAAATGATTTAACTTCTCATTGTGTACATACAAAGTCAAATCTTGTAGGAAAACCTTATGTGTTTGAGCATACTCCAGGAGATGTTATTTTATGGAATAGAAAATATGTTCACGCATCATCTAATTCTTCTAACTATGATTATATACTTGATACAAAACATATGACTCCGGAATTGAATAACCTTGATGCCAATCCCGGATCTTTTAAAACTTTAGATAAAGTAGTTAAACGATTTGCATTATTGTTGACCAGGTTCGAACGATAGTCAGAGAGCTATGTATGTGAGCCGCTTTTTTTTGTGCGAGGAATCTCCACGCCCTCCTGAGCGTACTATCACCACCGTTAAGAGGCTGTCTAGAATAGTCTAGCATATAGAAACCTTTAATGTACCTTTAACAAACCTTTAACTACCCTTTAACTAATCTAACCTATGGTAGAGTACCTTGCTTACTGTGGTAACGTTAGTTCTAATCGATGGAATCTAGTTGGTACTTCTAGACTAGAGGTATTCTTGAGAGCCCCTGTAACGGTCTACTAGATTGCTAGGGATTAAACAATCTTAACATTACCGTTGAATTGGCTCGACCCGTAACTATAAATCACTATCCCTGATAGCCGCCGAGAGGCCTAAATGCGGATAGAATCCGCAGGTAAAGGCTACGCCTTGTTGTTAGGGATTAGGATATGTTGGAGGTGCGTTTGAACCTGTTTCTTCGTCGTAGTAATGATCGTATTCGTCGTCGGGATTATCTGCTTCGTGTTCACCAACCCGAAGTCCCGGGTCCACCATTTCTGATTCGCCTGTTGAGCTCGTGATCAATTTGCTTGATTTGATCTTTTTTTTTGAAAAGTCTGGTTTTGGTTGAGTGTGATCGCTTATTACTAGATTTAATGTTACTGATCTAGCATTAGGTAAAAGCTTAAAACCTTTGTGATTTCCTTTGTCTGATTGTTTGTAAGTCCATCTTTCATACCACATCACATCAGGATCTATATAACCCACAGTTGATACTAGTATATCTTCCATTGGTGCTAGTGTAATAATATGCTCTTTGCCGTTTAATGTGTATTCGGTCCAAGCATTAAACTTCTTGTCATATATCCAAATGTGTATTCTAAATGTGCGTTCAAAGAAACTGTTGTTCCATATTAACCATTCGCCTTTAAATGGAACGCCAACTTTAAAGAAATCTTTGCCTCTGCTTCTAACTTCTATAGAACCTTTGTGTTCTTGTTGAACTGTACTGAACATCACATAAGTTTCTCTATCAGGATTCCACCAATACTTTTTGGTCACTTTCTGTGAATCAAACCAAAAGTATAATACTGTGGCTATTACTATTAGTGGTGCCACAACTAGATATAGGATAAACTGTCTCATTAGGTTTCTGCTCTTTCTTTATACTATTTAATAGATTTTTTATATCTATTATTACGCATTCCCCTAAATGATTCTATGAATCTATAAGCTGATAGTAACACTATTGCCCAGGCACCCGAGGTCCAGCCAATATAAAAAAATGATGGAGATATTAATACAGCTACCAAAAAGCCCCACCAACGTTGTTTGTTAGTTTTTCCTGCGACTAATGAAACTGTGATAAATGATCCGATGATAGCTATTACATTGTTTAAATGAAAAAACCAATCGTTTGCAATACTACCTAAATCCATCTACTGACCTTAACTGAAGCACTTCTGCATCTTTGACGTTTCTTGTATTACCATAATGCACTACATCACAACCATCTACTGGATCCATTTTTCTCCAAGGATCAATAATAGTAGAACCTTTTAAGAATTTAATTGTGATATCTTCACCTTCAGTTGGTCTTTTACTTAATAAGAAAGCTGTGTCCGGATCGTGTGCAATAAGATAAGTGTATGGACCATTTGTTTCAGGACCATTCTCTCCACATAAAGGATCGTGATAGAATAATTTTTGTCCTGCTTCTTTAATATAATGTCCTACTAACATTGAGTACGAACCGTCAACATATTTTACGTTTGGTTTATATGCTAGTCCAACAATGATAACTGGATTACCATAGCTGACTAACTTGTCTGCTAAATTTTTTGCTTGAATTTCTCTTGCTGTCATTACTGCATCAAATAAATCATAACCTAATCCTAAATTTTCTGACATATATCTTAGAGCAATATTATCTCTAGGGTGACAAGCACCACCATCGCCCATACCTGCTGTCATATATTTTGGACCCATAATTCTTTGATCGCTTTCCGCTAGTGCTTCTGTAACAACATCAACATTAATGTTTCCTTGTTTTTCTGCAACGTCTTGAATCATATTAACTAAAGAAAGTTTTGCTGAAATAAATGTGTTATAGAAAACTTTAATACATTCGCATTCATCCCAAGTACCAACAATATATCTAGGATCGTTTTCCATCATTGTTTTATAAAATTCTATAACTTCTTTTGCGTCACCTGTTTCACTTCCATCGTTTGTACCTATCATAATCATTTCAGGATTTAAGAAATCCCATTTAACAGTTCCCATAGCAATCAAGTAAGGATTATAAACAAATCTTGCATTAGTAATTAAAGGTTCTAATTGATTTCTAACTGTGCCAGGAAGTACTGTAGAAATTAAAATAACTAATTGTTTTTTGTTTACTGACTTATTAACTTCTTTTAATATTTCTTTTACAATAGTATAATCAAAATCTTTATTATCTAAATGTGATGTAGGTGCTCTACCATCATACTTTGGATCGTGTGGAGTAGGAGCCGCAATAAAAATTAAGTCTCTACCTTCAACAGCTTCAGCTATTGTAGACTTCATTGGAAATATAGGTGTTCTTGGTAAGACATCGTAACCAACTACATCGTGGTATTGACTCATTGCTTCGGCACAAGGTTCACCTAGTTTCCCTACACCTATCATTGCAACTTTTTTTCTCATAAAATTTTATTCTCCTGTATAAGGCTTGTCGCCTTTTTCAATGCCTTCTATGTCAGCTGGAGGTCTTCCAATGTTATCATAGATCATTGTAAATTGCATATCAGTATCACTTGTATTAAAAGTTTGATGTTCTTGTCTACCATCAACTAAAACAATAGAACCAGGCTTAACATCTATTTGATCTCGTTGAACAGATCCTTCATCTTCTCTTTCTAATATCATATGTCCTGTACCAGAATGAAATATATAAATTTCATCATTAAAAGGATGTTGATGACTGTATGTTTTTTTGCCTGCTTTTAAAAGAACATTACTAATAGTAAAAGTTTTTAGAGTAGTGTTATCCCAAATTTTATAGTCTTCGTGGTCAACTACTAACTCTCCTTTGACGTTATATTTTTCAAATGCTTCTTTCATTTTTATTATTCCTTTGTGAACACTTTTACATTATACTTATCTTCAAAGTCTTTTGCGTGTTTTTCTGTGTTCACTAATGGTTCTCCTTTTATGTTTAATGACGTATTCAATAACATAGGACAACCTGTTTCTTTGTACCACATTTCTAATAGTTTTCTAAATCCTGTATTGTCTTCTTTAGATACAGATTGAACTCTTGACGTTCCATCTGCGTGAATAATTGCTGGAAAGTTTTTCTTTGTAATCATTTTTGCTTCAGCGACAAATTGCATATAAGGAGATTTGTCAGTTGGAATATTAAAATATTCTTGTAAGTGTTCTTCAAGTATTGCTGGAGCAAATGGTCTAAACTTTTGTCTCTTTTTAATTTCGTTTACTTTATCTTTTACTTCAGTACCTCTTGGATCTGCTAATAAACTTCTGTTACCTAATGCTCTAGGACCAAACTCTGCTCTACCATTAGCAACACCACAAATAGAATTCTTACACAATTCTTGTACAATACTAGCACAGGGATATTCTCCTTCAATGTTAGTTCCTAGGAAAGGTCCTTCCCACTTTGCAGTTCCGCGATAGTCATTATTTCTTGCAAGGGCGGCCCCTAAAGAGTTACCAGCATCTCCTGGGTTAGGCATAATCCAAATGTTATCACAAAGTTCATAAAGCTTTGTATTGCTAACACAATTTAAAGCAACACCTCCCATATAAATTAAATTGTTTTCTCCTGTTAACAATAAAGCACGAGAAACATATTCGTATATAAATTGATCTGCAATTTCTTGTACACTTGCCGCGATGTCCATTATGTCTGCATCAGGAAGATAACCGTCAACACCAACGTGTAAATTTTGTTTAAAAGTTAAATCATTATTAATAAAATCATTCCAAATCTTTTCTTTATAAATTGCATTACCATAAGCGGCCATACCCATTAAAATATATTCTTCTTCATTAGGCTTTAGTCCACATCTCTGTGTAAAGGCCGAATAAAATAAACCAAAGCTGTGTGGATAATTATTTCTTTCAATTAATTCTAATTGATTGTTTTTCCATTTCCAAATAGTACAACAGTTCCATTCACCTATTGCATCTAATACTACTACAACAGCATTTTCATAACCGCTTGTAAATGCTCCCGCGGCGGCGTGTGCTTCGTGATGTTTAACACTACTAACTTTTATTTTACCTAGTCCAAACTTTTTAAGATGTTCTTTAGGCATTGTATTTTTTCCAAATACTTCTTTCCATTGTCCTGACCAAGCTTGTCTTGTTTTCTTTAGTAAAGGTTTTTCATACCAAACTATTTCATCTGGATATCCATAACTTAAAGCTTCATTAACTATTTCGTGACATAGGTTTGGATCATTTTTTATTCTTGTGTATCTTTCTGTTTGTCCAGCAAATACAATTTTATTATCTTTAACTACACTAATAGCACCATCGTGTCCTAATGCAGTTACTCCCCAAATTATCATAGTTCAGCTATTGCCTCCACTAACTCTTTAAAACCTTGTGTGTGATCATATTTGAAAAAGTGTTCTCGATTGAAAACTATTTTTTCCCAAGACTGTTGATACATCTTGTGTAGTTCATCTTTATCTTTATTACCAATTCTTTCTAATTCTCTTGTTAAGTAAAACATTCTTTGTTTATGTCCTTTAACATTATCATAGTCTTCAACAAACCATTCATCATATGTTTGGAATCCTTTATCTTTTAAATATTTTATTATGCCAGGTAGTCCACAAACAGCAAATGGTTGTAAGTTCACAATTGGTTTATATATTTTTTCTGTTACAAAGAAACTAGGATCAGCAGGCCAAGTCTCTGTTACAATATTAAAATATGTGTCTTGGTAATGCTGTGCTGTCATTCCTCTATTGTGCCACGCATCTTCGGCCGCATTAACATCTAATAGTTTTTCTTGTATAGCATTTCCATATTGTTTATGATAATTAACCATATCTAATAATGATGTATCTCCTGTAAATTTTTTAACTGGCTTATAACAAAAGTCTTCAGGCTTATATGCAATATCAAATTTATTAAGATAACTCCATAATCCTTGATCAAGTAATCCTATTCTGTTTAATTCTGTTAATAAAAATTTTCTATGTGGACGACCTCCGCCGTTTAAACATAAAAATTTATAAGGTCTTTGTTTATTTTTTACTGTATCATTTACAGGTAACACTTCAGTTTGTTTTGGATTTGGTAGTACAAAGTTTTTAATATAATCAAAAAACTCCCAACCAAAGTGATCAAATACAAATAAGTTTTCAAAAGGATATCCATAGTATTGTTCTTGTGTTGAAATATATTGTTGATAGTTTTCACCTAAGTTTTGATCACCAAATATTAAAATAAATTGTGAACTAGGTATACCTAACCAACCTAGTGTTCTTTGTAAAGTTCTCATCCAATCAACTTGCTGAAAAGGAAATGCTTCAAAGGCATAATAGAATACTAGTTTCATTTTCTTTTCTCGAATAAGTTTTAAAGCTTCTTCGCTAATATTACCAAACATATTTTCTGTAATTAAACTTATGTCCATATGATTAGGTTCCATTACAAACCAATAGTCTTGAGGTTCTACTCCTACACTTGTTCCTTTAAATTCATCTCCTACAACTGTTCCTTCACTTTGAAACATTAATTGATAGTTCATACGTTTAAGATTTAAGTTTTTATATTGTATACCACACTCATTAAGTAATACAGGAAAGAAACCTAGTTGATATCTGTCGTAAGGTATGAAACGAGTTAATACATTAGTACCATACTCATTCTTATACTTGGATTCCCACTCGTCTCTATACTTGTGGTGTAAGCCGTTTGGCATTGGTTTGTTGGATTTACTCCAAGAATCCCATACTAGGTTTATCTTTTTCTTCATACTTTATATTATACACTCATAGGGTAAGTAATACTAGTAATATTTACACTCGTTTTATTGGTAACTTTTTTGCCAAAAAGCCATTCTACTATTTTTTTATGGCACCCCTTTAACCTTTAAATATGTTAGCAAGAAATGTCCTTCATTCCTTGTTATTTCGTTAATATTTGGATTAAGTATGTACTGAATAATCTACGTACTTAATTAAATACAAATGTGAAACTGATATCCAGGCAATAACAAGAAAAAAGTAGAGAGAGCCTTCACAAGTATACTTGTAAACGAAACAATAAACATTATTGTGGATAGTTTATAAACTATCTATCATATATGATAATAAGCTTAAGAGGAGCAAACAAATGGCAAACTATACAGTACAATTAAGAAGAGGTACTGCGGGCGAACACAGTTCATTCACTGGTGCGGCAGGTGAGGTTACAGTTAACACAACTAGAAACTCAATGCACATCCACGATGGCTCAACAGCTGGCGGTACAGAGACGGCAACTAAAGCGGCTTTAGATGCAAAAACTCTTGATAACTTAATCGATGCTGACTCTGATACTCACGTTAAAGTAGAAGCTACATCTGACTCAGATGAGATTTTATTCACAGCGGCGGGTACTGCGGTTATGAAAATGACTAATGGTGCTTTATTACCGATGGTAAACTCTAATGGTTCAACAGGTTTTGACTTAGGTGCCTCAAACGCACAATGGAAAGACGTGTATGTATCATCAGGATCTTTATACGTAAACGGTAAACAAGTACTTCAAGATGATTCAGGTACGATTACAGTATCAACTACAACTAACCAAGATATGAAACTTGTTACATCAGGAACAGGTGATCTTAAAATTGAATGTGCGGCTTCAGGTGAAATCGAATTAAACGGTAACATTGCCTTAAACGCATCAAACAAAGTAACATCTCATTGGACAGTAGGTAACGTTAAAGTTGATGGTTCATCAATTACTAACGTAGCTACAGATGAGAACTTAAACCTTGTAACAACAGGTTCAGGTGTAATTAACTTTGCTGACAACGTAACAGCGGCAGGTTCAATCACAGTAACTGGTGACTTAACAGTTAACGGTACTACTACATCTGTAAATTCAACTACATTAACAGTAAATGATCCTTTGATCATTTTACAAAAAAACGCATCAGGTTCTAACGCAAACGATTTAGGTATCGTTTTCGAAAGAGGTGCGGACGCAAACCAGGCTGTAATTTGGGACGAGTCAGCGGATCAATTCGCTTTCATCGCCACTCCAGAAGATGGAACTACAGTTGGTAACGCAACAATTACTTCATATGCTAACTTAAGAGTGAACACACTAACTGGTACGGCTACAGCGGCTCAATATGCTGACTTGGCTGAGAGATACCACGCAGGTTCACCAATTGAAGCTGGTACAGTAGTATTGTTTGGCGGCGAACACGAAATCGAAGCAAGTAACGAAGATGCTTCTACTAGAGTAGCAGGTATTGTATCTACAGCTCCAGCATTTATGATGAACAAAGATGCAGGTTCTGATGATTCACACCCATACGTTGCTTTAGCAGGTAGAGTACCTTGTAAAGTTACTGGTGAAATCAGAAAAGGCGATATGTTAGTATCAGCGGCAAACGGTCACGCAAAAGCTTCAGCTTTTGTTGGCGGTGCTATGATCGGTAAAGCTTTAGAAGACTTCAACGGAGAATCAGGCACGATTGAAATCGCTGTTAACTTAATGTAATTTAGAGAGAAGGAGGAAATATACAATGGCATCAAATACATTTAGATATTTTAACTTATCTCAAATGACTTTAGGAGCATACAACGGTCTAACTTATAGTTGGAACGTAAAAAGAACGGTAGAATTAACGGAATTGTTAAACTGGGGTTCAATTGCTTCAGCGGCAGATGACTTCCCTCACAAAGGCGCTGGCCTGGAACGTGGCGTAATGTTGGGTGATTCATTTTCGATGGGTGATTTAGCATCAGCTTCCGGTACTAGCTACGACTTTGGCGCAATTGCTTAATAGAGTTAATTAAAATAGATTCAAGAGCTGGGCGTAAAAACCCAGCTCTTTTTTCTTTTAAAAAACACACAAAACATCCCCATACCAAGGATAAATATAATTGAAGTCCCACCAAACGAAGGGGACAAGACTCTATATTGTGTGGTGTTAAAACCACTCCGGAACAATATACCAAGTCCATAAACAACAACGAGGCAGACCCTCCTAACGTAATCAAATTATTATTATTGATAGATTATAAAAGGAGAAAATATCAATGGCAAACGTAAAAAACTACGGCCTTAAAGGTGTTAACTCGGATCTTCAGTTCGGTAAAGCTGGTGGTAGATTGATTTATGATACAACTTCATCATTCTTCAAATTCACTACAGACGGTTCAACTCTTGCACAAATTAGAGTTGCAACTACTCCATCTAACGCGAACGACGTTGCTTCAAAATCATACGTTGATGCAACAGCAAACGGTCTTGATGTTAAATCATCAGTAAGAGCCGCTACTACAGCCGCTGGAACTTTAGCTTCTGACTTCGCAAACGGTGACGCAATTGACGGCGTAACTTTAGCAACAAACGACAGAATCTTGATCAAAGATCAAGCTTCAGGTTCGGAAAACGGTATCTATACTGTTAATGCTTCAGGTGCCCCAACAAGAGCAACTGATTTCGATGCAGACGCAGAGGTAACAGCAGGTGCTTTTACTTTCGTAGAAGAAGGTACAGCAAACGGTGACTGTGGTTTTGTATTATCAACTAACGGTTCAATTACAGTTGGTTCTACAGCACTTACTTTCACACAATTCTCTGGTGCAGGCTTAATTACAGCTGGCGCTGGTATGACTAAATCTGGTAACACAATGAACGTTGTAGGTGGTGACGGTATTGCCGCTAACGCCAATGACGTAGCGGTAGACATCGCGGCATCTTCAGCTTTACACATCTCAGGTGGTAAACTAGATGTTACAGTTGATTTAGCAGACTCAACAAACGACGTAACTGGTACACTTGCAATAGGCAATGGTGGTACTGGTGCAACATCATTAGACGACATCGTAGCAGGTAGTACTAAAATAGCCGTAACTAACGGTACTGGTACAGTTATCGGTGGTGATGCAACAATCGACGTAAACGAAGCTAACTTAACATTATCTAACTTAGGTGGTTCATTAGCACTTGCTTCACAAGTGTCAGGAACATTACCAATAGCTAATGGTGGTACAGGTGGTACAACAGCCGCTGGTGCCAGAACAGCTTTAGGTTTAGCGATCGGTTCAGATGTTCAGGCTTACGATGCTCAATTGGCAGACGTGGCTGGTTTAGCAGTAACTGACGGTGGTATCATCGTTGGTAACGGTTCTAACTTCGTGTTAGAGTCTGGTGCTACAGCTAGAACATCATTAGGTTTAGGTACAGGCGACACTCCAACATTTGCGGGTGCGGCTATGGGCGACAACAAAATCACAGGCTTGGCGGCTCCGACTGCAGGTTCTGATGCGGCAACAAAAACTTATGTTGACACAGCTTCAGCTTCAGTTAGTTCTACAGTAGCAGGTGACTCTGGTTCAACTTCTGTATCTTTCGGTTCAGATACATTAACAATTGCAGGTACAGCCAACGAGATTGAAACTTCAATGTCAGGTACTACTTTAACAATTGGTATCCCAACTAACCCAACACTTTCTGGTAATGCAACAATTACTGGAAACTTAACAGTATCTGGTACAACTAACACAGTTAACCAATCTGTTATTAACGTACAAAACGCATTCGTGTTTGAAGGCGCTTCAGCTGACGCTCACGAAACTACATTATCAATTGAAGATCCTACTGCGGACAGAACTATTACATTACCAAACGCAACTGGTCAATTAGTATTAAGAGATTCAACAGATACTCTAACTAACAAAACTATTGCTTTTGCTTCTAATACGTTCTCAGGTCAATTAGGCCTTTCAAATGGTGGTACAGGTCAAAACTTGTCTGCTATTGCACAAGGTACTTTATTAGTTGGTGGCGCTGGTAACACTATCGGCCAAACTACTATTGGCTCTGCAAGTAAAATGCTTAAATCTACAGGAACAACTGTTTCTTGGGTTTATCAAGATGCTTTAAGAGATACTACAGACGGTAATGTTGTGATCGAGGCTGATACAGCCAACATCGCTGACAATACTAAATTGCAAATCAGAAATACATCTTCAAACGTTTCAATCTTAGCGATTGATCCAGATGATGCAAACGCAAACATCGACCTAGTACTTTCTTCACAAGGTGCTTCAGGTAGAGTTAGAATTAAAGACTCATCAGGTGGTGCGGCTCTTGTTATTGGTGATGACGATACGACATTAACAGTTTCAGGTGGTGCGGCGGCTTCAGGTGATGCCGGCGATGCAGTAATCAAAGGTGGTAACGGTACTGGTTCACACAACTCAGGTGACGTTAGAATTAAAGGTGGTACTGGTGGTGCTTCAGAAGGTAAAGTATATATTGCTGACTCTTCTGATAATGAAATAGCAATATTCGAAAAAGCGGCTTCGGCTGTTAACGAATATTCATTCACTAACGCGGCTACTGGTTCTAATCCAACTATGGCGGCTACTGGTGGTGACACTAACATTTCTGTTGCATTAACTCCAAAAGGAAACGGTTTAGTAGTAGTTCCTAATGGTTACGAATCAAACGTTGGCTCTGTCGACGATGCATTAGTAACTAGAAGATGGGTACTTGACAACGTTGTTTCTTCAGTAGATGACCTTATCATCAGAAAAGCAGTAGCTGACGATGGTAACGCAACAAATACTTTAGGTACAATGCCAAACGCATCTTCAACAACTTACTACGTAACTAGAATCTTAATCAACGTTACAGAAGCTTTCTCAGGTGGTTCATTCTCATCAATGACTATCAGTGATGGTACAACTACTTTAGCTGGTGTTAATGACACTGACTTAGGTACAACTGGTTCTTACATCGTTGACTTGGACGCGGCTACGGCTACGGCAGGTGGTGCTACATTAACTCTTGCATACAGACAGAGTGATGGTTCAACAGCTTCAACTCCGACAGCAGGTGCTTGTACAGTTGCAGTAGAATACAAAGCGGCTACGTAATATTAATTAGGTAGAAGTTAGTATTCACTTCAAACAAATAAGATTTAGGGTGGGCGTAAAAACCCACCCTATTTTTTTGACTATTTAGAATCTACGAATGAATATAATTCATTAGCACATTCAAGTATTTCTTTAGTAGTAGGAAATGCAGGAGCATCTTTTGTTGAAACTATGACTCCTGTTTCTGGATGTCGTATTGCAGACATTTCCCAAGTTTGATATGCTCTATTATATTTTTCTTGAATTAATCCTTGAGCTTGACCTAAGATGTCAGCACGGATTTCATATGCGTTTTTATTTGTAGACATAATATCCTCCTTTGTGTATGTTTGTTTGTGTGTAAATTATTTCTACAATACTAATATTATAAAAGTTTCTGGATAAATGCAACCTAAATTATCATTGACTATTTGTTTGTATTAATATAATATTAATGTATGACTTATATATTATTAGGAATATTAATAGGATGGTTAATACCAAGACCTAAGTTTTTGGGTAAAATTGAAATGGCTATATGGAATCCTTTGAAATCAAAGTTACCTAAATCAATAACAAACTTTTTTGGATAGGAGATATCAATGTCAATTACAATAGGCCCAGAACAAAAAAATAAATTAGTAACTTTAATAAGTGAAGGTTCAAATGTATTAGGTGAAATAGATGACCTAAGAGGTGGACTAAATGATACTATTAAAGCTGTAGCACAAGAACTAGATATTAAACCAACTTTACTATCTAAAGCAATTAAGGTTGCACATAAACGTTCATTTGCAGAAGAAGAAAAAGACTTTGAAGAATTAGAAGCTATACTTGATGCTGTGAATAAAAAATCATAGTGTTCAAGGCCACTGTTATTATTCTTTTATTATTGATTCTTTTAAGTACCTGCGGAAATTAATATGATTATATCAGACTCTAATGCATCAACTGTAACCTATGACAAAGATACCAATCTTGTTACTAAAAAATTAAAGCAATGGCAAATAGATCCAACAGGGTTTGAACTATATAAAGAAATTCAAAAAACAAATCCAAACATAGTAAAGATATATGATCAAATAGATGACTATACATTTACAATGGAATACATTCCTAATATTATTACTACCTTAGAAAATTTATTATTATTTTACGAAGTACCTTATCCAGAAGAATATAAAAAAGAATTATTACAATTTACTAAAAATGATATAATTAATATTGCAGTTGCTATGCAATCGATATGGATCGATGGATTAAAAATAAGTAAGACTTTACCTGATGAAGATTTTTTCCTTCATCAAGATTTAAGATTTGGTAATGTAGTTGTAATTAAAACAGACAACGGTTACGATTTTAAAATAATTGATCCTGACTCTTGTGGTATAGTACAAGGTTACTATGGTACTGTTAAAATTGAAAAAACTTTATTAAGACTTTCTAGATTGTGGCACGAAATCAATCTTTATCAGCTTCAACAAAAATAGCTTCATTGCGTTCATAAGACTTATCTTTTATAACAAATAGTATTAGTTTTCCTAGAGGTATGATACCTTAAATATTTACACGAGAGAGGTATCATATGTTCGATAATAATAAAGTAATCTTATGTGACATAGACGGCGTTGTTTTTGATTGGCACTCTGCATTTGTAAATTGGATGGAAATGCAAGGCTATACATCAACACAGATGAAACATCACGATGCTGATATACATTTAGAATTTGGAATTGATTATAACGAAGCTATAATTAAAAAAGAAGAATTCAATACGAATATGATAGCTTCTACACTACAGCCTTTTGCTGACGCAGACATTTATATTAATAAATTATATAACGAAGGTTATAGATTTATTGGTGTTACAAGTTTTAGTGATAAGCCAATAGCCCAGTACTATAGGTATCTAAATTTAGAAGATTATTTTCCAACGGATTGCTTCGGTACAATGATATTTGTATCTGCAGGCGAACCTAAAAGAGAAATCCTAGAACAGTTCGAGGGAACTGGAATGATCTACGTAGATGATAGAATACTTAATATTAATAGCGGATTAGTCTTAGGACTTAAACCGATTCTAATGAGTCATTCATATAATTTACACTACGAGAGAAACGATGTTTTACGAGCTAGGAATTGGAAACAGTTATACGACCACATCAAGAATTTAGAACAACCTAAAAAAATAGACGACAAAAAGTAATCTCTCCCTTGTTAGTATAGCAAACAGTACTACAGGCAATTTCACTAAATTAGAAGCGGCTACTTCGAAAGTAGCCGTTTCACGTTCAAAAAGACTTGTTTTAAGCGTCATACAATGGGGTTAAAGCGACCGAGTGGGGTGTTAGTACCCCCGGATTTTTTGGTAATCCAATAATTAACAACTACGATAATAAATAATATTATAATAACAAAAGGAGGCCACTGCCTCTTATTATTATGGTTACCTCCTCAAACAAAGTGTGGCAAACTAACAGCATCTCATAAATACTTTTAGCAACGATCCAATACAAAAAAATAATTTAAACCAGGTCTACCATAAGATGAGAAAAAATTATTATGGCAGGCGTAGATGGAATAGCAATACTAGAAATAATAAAAACCACTCAGTAACTACGAACAGTAATAGTAAATCTGCGTTTGCGAAATACAAAGAATTATTAGATAGAGCCTCAAAGGCAAACGATCCTATCGAAAAGATAAACCTACAGCAATCTGCTGAACATTGGCTAAAGGTTAGCAAGGAGGCCTAGTGAAACCTTATTGCATAGCACCATTTGTACATTTATATCAACATAGTCAAAGTCTAGATGATAGAGTATGTTGCATTAGTAAAATAAACAAAGCTGATGATAATAGAGATAATGGTGTTGATAATAACTTACAAAGCAAATGGGAAAATGAATATTATCAAGACATTAGAAAAAGAATGTTAGAACCAGGTTCAGATTTACCTGAATGTGCAGAATGTATTAGGTTAGAAAAACAAGGACAAACTAGCGATAGATTAAATTTTGAAAGTCGTTTTAAAAATCAATATATAGAATTTAATACTATAACTGGTAACCAATATAACCATCCATTAGATTATGATTTACGTCCAGGAAACTTATGTAATTTAGGTTGTAGAATGTGTAGTCCAATGAGTAGTACACAATTAAGTAAAGAATATAAAAAACATAAAGATGATTTTAATGATCTTGTTCCTGAAACTTTTTTTACAATGGAAGATGGTTGTGATTGGGACTATAAAGAAAACCTAGATTGGATTAAAGAAAATTTGTTATCAGGTAAAACAAATAGAATTAAATTCCTTGGCGGTGAACCTACAATAATGCCAGGTGTATTAGAATTACTTGACTTTATGATTGATAATAGTTTAACACGAACATCATTATCTTTTACTACAAATTGTACAAATGAAAACAGACATTTTGTTAGTAAAGTATCAAGGTTTACTGATGTATATTTTCATTTTTCAATAGATGGTATTGGTAGAACATTAGAATACATTAGACATCCTGCTAAATGGAACAAAATAAATGAAAATATTAGAAAATTATCTTCTAATAAGAGTTGGATAGCACCAATGTGTAATACAACTATTCAAGCATATAATATTCATCATTTAAAAGATTATGTTTATTGGTTAAAAGCATTAAACAAAATCAGACACGTAGAACTCAATACAGTAATAATAGATTATCCAAGTCATATGAGTTATAAAGTACTTCCAGTAGAATATAGAAATTGCTATATTGTTGATTTAATTAATGATCCTATAATGCAATGGGACGTAATAAAACAATCTAATTTAAGAGCAAACCTTAAAACTATATTAGAAGATAAAACTGTTGAAGGTACTGATAAGTTTATAGAGCATACTAAAGCATTTGATAAAGTTAGGAATCAAAATATAAAAAATTATATTCCACAACTAGCTAGTTATTTTGGTCTTTCAAATAGGTATCAGTAATATTATTTCTTCTTAAATGAATCTGCTGTAAGTCCAGCTTTTGCAAATGCATCAGCTAATGAATTGTTTTGCATACTACCTGATGAAAAGTTTTTTGCAGGTCTTTCTTTCTTTTCAAATTTTCTTTTTGGCTTTCTTGTTGGTTTTATTTCAGCTTTAGGAATAGAGATAGAGGTAACTTTTTTAGGCTTTGGTGCTTTACGTTTTTTAGGAACGGCTTTTGGTATCATTATTGTTTGTTTTTTATTTGCCATATACTTTATTTACTTCTTCTTATGTTTTTTCGTTCAGATTCGCCTTCAATTTGATATTTTTCATTTATTGGAATCCAAAATTTTGGTGGATCTACATAATCTTCAGTATCTATTTCACTCCACATATAGTCAAATAGTTCATCTTTATCAAGTAATTCGATATTGTAGCTTTCTTCAGCACTATTAATTTCATCCCACATTACTTCTCTGTTATACTCTACCTTTCTTTGGTAGTCCCAGTAAGCTTTAAGTTCTTTATATTCCTTTTTTGAAATCATAGTACCTTTTTTACTGCCAGCGAGTGCTTATGGAAGTTTAGCACTCGCAACAATAATTTGATTTAGTGTTTTGTGTCTTCGTCTTCATCTTCGTAATCACCATCGATTACGTCGTCTTCGTCGTCGTAGTCAAAGTCATCACCTTCATCATCGAAGTCGTCGTGATCTTCGTCATCATCGCCGTCATCGTATTCAAAGTCGTCTTCATCATCTGAATCATCTTCGTCATCATCTGAATCATCGTCTTCGTAATCTTCATCATCAGAATCATCGTCTTCGTAATCTTCATCATCTGAATCATCTTCATCATTTGAATCATCTTCAAAGTCGTAGTCTTCTGGTAAACAAGCACAAGGATCATCGTAACAATCGTCACAAACTTCATCATCGTTCTCGTCTTCAAAATCATCGTCGTAGTCTTCATCGTGTATTGAAGTTAGATCTAAATGTTCGAAAAGCTCTTCTAATTTGCTTTCGATCAAATCTAATCTTTCTTCAATAGAATCTAATCTATTCTCGTTGTCCATATGGTTACCTCTCTCAAATAGTAATTTAAATGTAAAGTATGCAGTATTACTTAATGAGTGGTAATTAGGAATTACCTACTGATAGAATGGTTTAGTTAAGCTTTAATGAGAAATTTTCTTATGATCCAAGCTGGTAGATCTAGCTCGTACCAACGTTCTTTATTGTCCCAGCTATAGGGCTTTGCGTGGTGTGTATTGTGTAATCCACTACCTAGGGTAATAAGGTTCACAAATAAGTTGTTCGTGCTTTTATCCGGCGTATTAAACAATCTATAGCCCCATTTATGACATATACTATTAACAGCACCAGCACTATGGAATGTTACTACAGCAGGTATTGAAATTAAAAATACAGCTATACGCCAATCAATTAAAGCTAGTATAATGTAACTTGAAAACAATATTTTTAAGTAGTTTTGATGTACAAATTTAATAAAAGGATCTCGTATTAAATCAGCAACATATTTTCTTTCAACACTAAATGGTTTCCAAAATGTAGTCCACACTCTCCATAATGATTGATCACCGTGTGGGTCTCCTTCAGCATCAGGTACTTGGTGATGTTTTCTATGTATACCACACCATAATACAGGACTACCAAAACAATTAAAAATACTCATTGCAATTAAGAACTTTCTTCTTAATGGTCCTGTTTTGAAACTGTTATGAGCTAGATATCTATGTAAAGCAATTTCGCCACCTACTTTACCAAACATAATCCAACCAACAAGTGATAATGCTAACCAACTAAGATCAGCATACACTAATCCTGTTACTAACATTATGTGATTGAATAATAATATTAATTTTAACTTATATTCGTAGCTCATTTTTGTATACCTTATTTGTAGCATATTTATTTGTACTAGCTTCAATAAGCTTCTGGTGTGCTGATTCTACTACTTTACCTGCTATAAATCCTACAATACGATCGTCATCAATTCCTTCTTTAACATCAACGCCGTGTGGCTGTGTACAATTATTAATTAAAAATGCATCTGTATCTTCTGGTATATTACAAAAATGTTTAGGTTGTTTACTCATATCTTTGCTGTAATCATATTCATTACACATATACAAAGTATCTCGTGAACCAGTTACAATAAATCTATATCCAATTGGCTCATTAGACATTTGATGATCTAACATCTCTTGAGTAATTGTCATATGATGTTTGTATGGTGCTTCGGTTTTATTTCCATCAACGTGAGGTGCAACGTTTCCAGTTGACCTAGCTAGTCTTACATAAAATTTATGTTCAAAAGGAAAGTATGTATCTATCCATTCTAATAGCTCAGGATATTTTTGTTTTGCAAAATCGTTCCAAGGTTTCATATCACCTAATGGTTGACTAAAATCTTTTGTTCCTAATAGTGTTTCTTCTTTCCACCATACGTATTTTTCTGCACCAACAAAGTTATCAATAATCTTTTGTTTGTTAGGTATCGGTGGTATATCTAAGGGTGTGAATACTAGCATTGTTCTCTCCTATTTCCAATCTGCTTTTGCACTTAATACTAATGATTTTATTTCTTGCTCTTGATCTATTATCCAATTAATTGTATCTATTACTGTTTTAAATGTTAGTTTAGGACCTTTGTAATCTTTATTAAATTCTGTTTCAACGTGACCCAATGCAAGGTTAGTTATTTTAACTCTTCTACCTTCAATGTCTTGTTGTAATATTTCTACTGCCGAATGTACAGCCGCTTTTTCTACAGGATACATTCTATGAACTACTTGCCAAGCAGTTTGAGGAACAGCATCAGTTCCAATGTTTATAATTAATTTTCCTTTGCTATATTGCCAATCTTGATATAGTTCGTTTAACATATTAACTTGAGAAAATCTATCGTGTGCATTATTAATGAACACATCACAGTCTTGAACTTTTTTTATTATTTCCATTCTATGGAATATATCATTGATGTTATGTCCATTATCTCTACTAAAGCCAATTATCTCGTGACCTAAGCCATCATAGATTGCTTTACCTATGCCTGATGTGTGTCCTGTAATGGCTACCTTCATTTTTTATTCTTATCTGGTAAGCCTCTTTGTTGAACTAAATGTTTATCTAATGCATCTGCTGGAAAACCTGTTATGGGTTTTGGTTCTTCTAGCATTGAAGCTAAAGATCCATCTCCATACATTTCTCTAACAATATCAGCACCACCAACAAACTCTTTATTGATATAAAGTTGTGGTATAGTTGGCCAATCACTAAAAGTTTTTATTTCTTCCCTTAGATTACCATTAGTATCATCTAAAACATTTACATCTTGAAAGTCTGTTTCAAGTTTACCTAATATTTTACAAACTAATCCAGAGAATCCACATTGTGGAAAGTCTTTAGTACCTTTCATAAAAAGTACTACCTTGTTTTCGTCTATAATCTTTTGTATTTCTTCGTTTGTCATTAGCAATTCCTTCCTGGAAATAACATATCCGGGTACATACCTGGTCCTGGGTATGGTCCTTTATCAGGATCTTCATTAACCCAATTATTCATATTGGGATATTTTAATTTAAAAATAACAGCTTGTTCCTTGTTGTCAAATACCAAAGCTAATTTTCCTTCTTCTAACCAGTGATCAATTATTGGTGCCTGATGCTTTTCAAGATAGTTCCAAACATCGTCCATAAAGTATCTGTCTGTTAGCACAGGCATTGGTCTATCTTTGCCATCTGGTACAATAACAACTGGTGCATTAATTCTTACTACTCTATCTTTTAATTTTTTATATTTCTTTTGCTTGTATTTAACGTTTTTCATTGTGTGTATTAATTTCATTAAGGGTGTAGCCAATCCTTCCAACTGAAGTTAGCAAATTTTTGTTTGTTTTCTTTTGTTATCTTTTTTAATTGTTCTAAAGGACTTCCTTTTTTTCTTCCACCTTTGTTCCTATGTATTCTTCTAGGCTTTCTATTAGCTGACATATTCTTTTTACTTGTCATAATAACATTCCTATTATTAAACCTATTACAATTCCTTCACACCAAAATGCCCATCTATGAGAACCTTTTGCTGTATGTTTTTTAATAAACTCTGTTGTCCATTCTTTACTTGTCATTGTGTTCCTTTATCCATTGTTCTATTTTTCGTTGAGTTATATATAAATTACTTCCTGATAGTTTAGGAACATATCTTTTTACCCAATCATTAGATTGATATGCTTCTATCTTTTTAAAAAGATATCCTGCTAAACTTTTTGAGTAATTGTCATTTAAAAGACCGGCCATTGAATTGTTTCCATTTCTTCGTTCATTGATTCATATGCTGGTGTAAGACAAACTCTATTAACACCACTTTCTCTTTTAAACCTATCCCAAGCTGAATCAAAAGTTGTACCTAATAGATAAGAGTCGCTAGGTATTAAATTAAATTGTGAACAAATAGCTTCTTGTTTTTGTCTATACATTTCTTTTTTATCAAACACACTACTATTTAATGTTACAGCTTTGAACACATCAATTATTGCGTGATTAAAATAACCAACACCTTGTAGTTCTCTTTGTATTAGTTCTTCTCTTCTACTAAATCTTATTCCAGCTCTTAATAAGCCAAGTCCATATGGTTTTGATACACTCCAAAATATTTGTTTTACTTTTTTGTTTACTGGAATTTTATGTGGACCTGTTGTACCTATAAATGCTAAATCAAGATATATGTCTATATCTAAATCACTATTAATTACTTCTTCGTATCTTTCATCAAAACATCCTGTTGCACTAAAAGGATTGCTCATATACAAAGGTACACCATCTATTAAATCTTCTGGAGTTGTAGCAATATGTTTAGGAGTCTTAACAAATGATGAGTATCTATATTCTCCTTTAAAGATTTGATATTCATCAACCCAATTACACATAGCATCTATACTTTCGTGAATACCATTAGTTGGGTATGCCCATTTATATTCGCTAGTATCAATTACAGGACTTAAAAACTTTCTTACTTGTTCAGCACAAACGTTCCATTTATCCCTTCTTTTTTCAGAAGATGTCCCAGTATTTTCATTGGTGCTTTCAACATAAGAACCATATTGATAAGTTAAAGCTTTCTTAATATCTAAATCTACAGGAGAATGGATTGCTTTACTTTTACCAAACGATTCATTAGTTAAGTGAAATGTTGATATCATACTATAATTGTAATATAAATTTGCCTAAATGTCTATGGCTATTTTCTTATTGACTTTTAAAATTTATCTGTTATTATAGTATTAATAATAATGAATTAATGGATTGGTCAAACTTATTACTCGCAGTTGGATTGGTCTACGTGGCTTACGAGGCAGGTAGATGGGCTCAAAGAGAAGATTTTAAAAGAGATGCTGAAATTCACGTAATGATAATGAAAGCATTTGAAAAAGCACAACAACAGAACCATTATCAAAGTATTGTGGACCATAATGAAGAGATGGAAAAAGCAAAAGAAGATTATGAAAAGGGTAATAAGGAACTGTGGGACGAAATTGAACAAGATAGAGCTAAATGGGAAGCAGAAGAATTAGCCAATCAAATTGAAAAAACACTAGAAGACGACGATAAAAAAGATGACGATAGAACCAATTAAAGAGAAACTAGACGAAAAGATTAAACGATTAAACTCATCAAGGGTAGTGAAGAAAGTGACACCTAAGGGCGATTTATCTTGGTATGTGAAATGGATATCAGTATTTCTTATACTGTTCGCCACAGTGGCTAGAAGTGTAGGTAGTTTGCCACAATACGATATGTGGTTTGGATTGTTTGGTACATTAGGTTGGGCTTGGGTTGGATATCTATGGCACGACAGAGCATTATTGGTTTTAAATTCTATTTTGGTTACATTATTAATAATAGGACTTGCAAATTTCTATTTTGGAGTGATATAGATCTTTGTTTAAGCTATTTTACATCCTATTTCCAGCAATTTCCATAGTAATGATCTTTATTTTCCTATATTTCTATGCTGATGTTATGGCTTTGTACTTTAATGATCTTTTTGCTAATTCTAGCAATAATGAGGTATGTATGGTAAGTAATCTTATATGCTAAACAAGAAAATGATAACAATGATCTTTGCATTAACATTGATAATGGGTTGCGTAAAGAACAATATTCCAGAACAATTTCAAGATGATAAAAACCCTAAACCAGTTATGTACGAAAGAACACAAATTTAGGTCGTAATTAACCCTATTTTATCATATACTATAAATAATAATATGCAACAGGAAGAAAACTTAATCGAATGTGTATGTAATTGCGGTTGCGAACATCATTGCGAAGAACCTTGTACAGAGTGTTTGAAATGCGATGATTGTGATTGTCAATGTGGATGCCAATGTGGCCCAGAGGAAGACGAATAGTCAATTAATGCACAATAATCAAACTAAATTAATCGGGAAAATATGAGTACAGGTAAACTAAAATGGTTTAATGCCAAAAAAGGTTACGGCTTCATTACCACTAGCGAAGGTAAAGACGTTTTCTTACATATTTCTGACCTACAAGCTTCAGGTATTGAAAGCTTACAAGAAGGCGAAGATTTGTCTTTTGATATGGGTGAGAATAGAGGTAAAGAAAAAGCTATTAACATAAAACAAGTTGGTGGAGAAGCACCAGCTGAGGCACCAGAACCTACAGAAAAATCAGAATAACATAACCGATTAATCTTCAGTAACTTAATCTGTTAAAAGGCACGTTAAATCCTTGCGGCCTAGCTCTAAATAACTTATGAGCGAGGTAGAGCAATGGCTAAAGCTAAAATCAATTTTAGGTCTTGGAAAGCAAGAGCACCAAAAATACCAGAATACACTTGTCCATTAATAGACGGTATATTGGACGACTTATCTGCAGACACAAACATAACAGCCAAGCAATACACAAAAGCAAAAAGAAAGCTGGAACGATTAAGAAAGCAAAATGATCGTTTAAGATCTAGTGGCATTTATTGGTACGAAAAATGCAAAAAGAACTTCAGCAGAATAGATGAATCTGTTACAGAAGACGCAAAAAGCATATGGAATACGTTCTTTCCTTGGCTAAAAATAAAATAAAATAACGGCTTTTTATTCCTGTTCATTGGTGATAATTACATATACTCGAGTGCGAGAAGTAGCGGTGCTCAGCCACTTAAAAAGGCTACATTTGGTCCGAAAGTAAGCGACGGTAACAGTTTAAAAAGGCTTATAAAAATCTTTCATTTAGTGACCGTATATAAAAAACAGACTAAAACATAGTTTTTGTCTACCCCGCCAGAGCTTGATGCTCTATAAAGTGCGGGGCTTTTTTTTGACTATTTTTTCAGAAGTTGTATTAGATAATCATCTCTAGAAATGTTGCTGTAAACAACATAGCCTCGGGCTCCATTGTAGGGATTTTGCATATAGGTTTCATAGGTGTAGTAATGCTTGAACAAGATAAGCTCACCGGTATCTAATCGTTTGGGTAGCAGAGCAAAACGTCTGGTCCATCTGCTGTTCATATTGTATAACCACATTGTAGTATTATTTACTGAAATTGCATAAGATCTTTATGGTTGACTTATAGGCAAACTCTGTTATAGTAATGATGTTTAATTAACAATAGGAGCAAAAGATGTTTAAATCATTTATAAAACATTGGACAAAGTCGCTCTTATTTGTAGCATCATTATTGATGATAGCTTACGGATCAATACAGTTAGGCGAATATATCGCAGTAGCGACCGCGAGCGAAAACGCAGATAGAGTGACATTGGCAGTTAGTATGGCGATTATAGTATTAATAGGTACTATAGGTTGGGCATACAATGGTGCTAAATTTGATACAGAAATAGCCAAAAGAAAATAAACAAGTGGGGGCGATTGCTGTAATATTCTGTAACAAAACCATTAAATAACTTTACCAAAGAGGTAAAGCATATGGAATTGTTTAAAGGACTAGTAGCATTTTTTATATTAGCAATAGTGATCGCCCTGCTATTGGGTTGGTATCATAGTACACTGATTTGGATGTAAATGTAAAACGTTCATCTGGTATAACAGACGGAAGTAAGCACTAGCTGAAGGAACGCACTTAACTGTAAAAAGGAGAGTGTTATGAGAGACACAAAAGGACTAGAAGCTTACACTGATAAGATCAATAAAGAAAAGAAGGCTAAGGCACTTAATAGAACACTACGTAAGAGTGTTGAAACGGGTGCAAATGGCACACAGAACTATGTGGTCAAGAGTGGTAAGAACAAGGGTAAGATAGCTTCTAAAGGACAGTAGAACTGAACATAAACAGGCTGGTTAACACACTGAAATAATGGGTGGTCAAAAGGTTAAGGTACATCTCTCTTCACCCAGAAAAAAGGTCATAAAAGTATATTCTAAGATCATAAAACCTACCGTAAGATATCTACAGACCCAAAAAGACCATTTTTCCCACCTTTCCCATCATACCCCAAGGTTCTGATATTGCCCCGCCTTTCAGGCTATGAGCCCATAACTGATAGGGGCCAAATATTCCCACCTTTCTCTATAATGATCTATATTGGTCAGAGAGCCGATCAGCACTACGTTGCTTTCAGCACTCGTGCTGTCTAGCTTGATGCCTGACCGTAATATGCTTCCTATGTTGGTTGACTCCGGGTACTCTACAATACCGTCAACCACAACATATAGTCACAGCAGTTGTAGAGAGAAAACATTTTTTGAACACATTTCAAACACATTTGATCTAATGGTTACTAGATATAGTGCCGTTGCAGAATGAACACACCCCTCACGACAGCGTTTGACCTGGGATCTAGCGTAGGGCTCGCTATTAGCTTTCGCTGGCTTGGCAAGAATTGGTTGACAAATCTGGATAATGTGTTAATATAGTATTAATTAACCAATATAGCCGAGGAGGGCAATATGGCAACTAAAGATACATTATACAAATTCCACGCAACAGTAACAATGCCAAGCGGAAAGCAAAGACATTTGTTTACTAACGACACAGTTAGCAGAACAAAAGTTCTTATTAAAGCTGGTGTTGATATGAGTGGTGTTAATTGGATTGCATTAGACACTCCAATGACTAAAGCTCAGGTGATAGCTTCTGGGGAACCAGCAGTTACTACTCAAGTAGCTTAACTCGTTCACGACGGTTTTGGCGGGCTCTTATCGCAGAGGGCTCGCTATTAAAGATCTAATTATTCTGAATAATCCGGAAGAGGGCCACCATACTTCTTACCTTTGACTGTTTTATGGCCCACAGTCTTTCTTTTACCATCTAGCTTGTGTTCACGATCCGAATCACGTCTACGCAATCCTTTTGATCTACAGCTTGATAACCAGCTGGCAGGTAGCTCTGAATCAGGCTTACCACTCTTACACACTTTGGTAGGGGCTGGTCCTATATTGTCTGTTATGATGTCTGACACTTTCATACAAGTATTTATAAACGGTTCACGACAGTAATTAGAGTTGCAAAACCAAAAGGGCTCGCTATTGCCTTTAAGGGGTGGGGTGGTTTAAATGTACTACCTTTGTACTTTTGAACTTAAACCATTGATTCTTGGTGGTTTGGGGCCTGTTTTGTTTGTTTCAGTCTGCGTAGTCCCGGCCCCTGAGACGAAGTTTCTAGTTTAGATATAATGGTCCAGTCCACTTAACAATGTAGCCTGGCACAAACACATTACCTCTAGGCTGATTGAGTGCTGGTGCATTCCAACCTGCCGCTTTAAGGATGTCTCCTCTTTTGAAGTGTTTGAAGTCGTGCTTATTAACGAAGCCCCAAACTGATCTGCTTCCACCTCTATCGTGTCTTATGATTTTGATGAACTTCTGTCTTGAAGAATCTTTTACTTCCCAACCATCATCAAACTCTTTAATCATATTCTCGTTTACTTCAGGTATGTCACCGTTTGCTTTGGTGTTCCATTTACGATAGTCTGCTTTAGCTTGATCTATCATTGTGTCTATTGCTTTGTATATGTCGTCCATATTATCCTCTCTGTTATATTATTAATATACAGCAGATTGCATATTTGTCAACCACAACATATATGCCCTAACTATGGACCTCGATACTACATATAGTCTTTTATGTGCGTCAGCATAACACACTTGCGTTTTTTAGCTTTGCTGGTATACTAATAACAAAAAGGAGCAGTTATGATATTATATACAAAACAATTTAGTAATGCAGTTAGACAAGTTATAAAGAAGCATAGAGCAAAAGTGCATACGAGATACACATTTGGCACGAGTGGGAGTTGCAGTATGTTTACTAGCGAAGGCAAAAGAAAGATTAGCTTTAACTGTATAGGAACTAGAAAACAATTTAACTTAATAAGAAAAGATTTAGTTAAGTTGTTTGCAGGAACTTGGCAACAAAACTTTATGAAGTACAAATGGAACACGGACGGTTGGCACGATAAAAGAATGTTTAGGATAGAGGGAACTTGTTTGTTTGAGGACAAAACAAAGGAAGAGTTTGCAAAAATAATGAAACAAAGAACACACAACATATTGTGGGGCAAGTTGGCAGGTGATACTACAGCTTGTGGAAATTAGGGGGTTGACAAGTAGCAATACTATGTTAAATTAATATTATGGTTAGCAAGTTAATAAAATTAATTACAAGTTATTACGCAAGTTATTATGCAAGTATTATTTTAATATTTGTAATACTAGCAATAATAGGTGCGTTGCTAACAGCTTGTACACTAATATAGAGAGGACTATATGCAAAAGCAAAAGTATACAAAAGAAGAGATAGAAGCAGGCGTTAAGTTTTTACAAAACGCAAATGTAAACTTTGACTATGACAAAGACGATATGCAAATTAACTTTAGTATAGACGTTGGTTGCAGAATATGGACGGACGGTAGTAGCATATGGAGTAGGGGAGTTGTTAAAGGAGTTAAAGTTAGTAGCTTGAGTTTAACAGCAACACACAGCAAAGATATGTACGACAAAAAGGATTGGGCAAGTTTAAAGGACGAGGACTTGTACTGGAGTGGTGGACTTACGGGTTATGCTTTTTACGATGGTAGTGGCAAAGACGGAACGTGGTACGATGGCGTTGACGACGAAAGTGCATTAATTAATAGGAACACTAGTAAACATAGCGACGGCTTAATTTACACGGACGACGGCTTTGTTAAAAATTTAATAAAGTACTTAAGAGACGAGTGTAGCTTTGATACTAGCTTTACAGACTTAACAAAGTTTTTGGACTTTAGCTATAGCGAACAAGGGATGCAGGATATGGAAACTGTAAACTTTGACGTGGAAATGGACGGGGACTTTTGGATTAAGTGTAATGACGAGCTAGTTAAGTTTTTACATAACAAAAAAGTAGCTTAATGAGTACACGTTACAGATACGACAAGGCAACGGACAATTACGTTGAGGACGAATGGCAAGGTACTATACTAGAACAATGCGAAGCACTTGTACTAGCATTAAAGGAAGAAAGTGCTACAGAAGACAATGTAGCACGAAAGGAAGAATTGGAAATGCTAGTAGGGGAAATAGAATATAGAATAGGAGCAGGAGGAAACTATTTAATTTAATATGATACTAGTTGTAGTGTTAGCTTTAATAGTTGGCACTACATATAGTGAATTTAAGCGGTTGACAAATAATAGATGTGTGTTAATTTAAAACAATAAACCAAACGAGAGGTAAAAACAAAATGGTAAAACTAGCAAAAGAATCAATCATAGACAGTATATTAAAAATTACTGACACTAATGAATTGAGAGAAATCTCAAATGCTTTACACCAACATAGAACTTATATGAATGCTCAAGCAACAAGAAATTTTGTTGTAGGAGATAAAGTAGAGTTCGAAGGCAGAAGAGGTAGAACTGTACAAGGTGTAGTTAAGAGAGTTAAAATCAAAAACATTATAGTTGAAGAAACTAATTCACCGTTTGGTGGAAGATGGAATGTTTCTGCTTCATTACTAAAGAAAGTAGCATAATGCCAAAAGGGATTTTAACTAACAAGCAAGTAGACAAATTAATAGAACTTGGGCCGGACATAATCGCCGGCCTAGAGTGCAATTTAAATGGCTCAGGATTACCTTGTAGAACTGATAGATTATATGCGGTTGACAAAATGATTGCTTATGTTAAACTACACGGATACAAAGTAATAGACAAGGATAAAAAATGAGAGACTTGACTGAACAGCAAAAGGCTTTACTAGACTTACACAAACACATTGGGCGAGCAGAACAGCTTCCTAACAATGTGTGGGAGGAGTTAGTAGAACTAAATGATACAGAAGTTTTGTATCAAAATGTCAATTGTTATTTAGGAGACAATTACGACAGTGATGCTCCAGTTTATAATTGGAGTAAGAATCAATTAAACTTTAACTTTACAGAGGAGGATGCAAATGCCTAAACCAAAAAAGCAAAAGTACGAGTATGAACCATTACCGGAAGATTACATCGACTTTGATGAAGACGGTACTTTACTAGATGAAGAGTCTAGTGATGTATTAGATCAAGATGTAGAAAGTCTTGATGAACTACAAGAAGACGAAGAGTATAAAGAAGAAGATGGCTACGGCGGAGGCGTCGAAGGCATTTACAATTGGGACGAATGGAATTAACAGGTTGACAAAACGTTAACTTGTGTTACATTTAAATTATATTAACTTTTACAGAGAGAGAAAATATGTCTACAAGATCAAGAATAGCAGTACAGCAACCAGACGGTAGCTGGGATTCAGTTTATCATCATTACGACGGATATCCTGAAGGAGTAGGTGTTTGCCTAAAGCAACACATTCCAACTTACGACAAAGCAGTTAAACTAGTAGCAGGTGGCGACATCAGTTACATAGATTGGGACACAGCAGTTGTAAAATATTATGCAAAGCGAAGTAGCTGGGACGATCCTAGAGGCGGTAGCGACGAAGCTTGGGAAGATGTGGCACCCATTAACAGTAAAACTTTTGCAGATTTAATTGACGTAACTAACGGTAGTAACGGATGTTATCTATACGTATACTACTTTCAAACAAACGGTGTGCGTTGTTACAATCCCGATACAAGGGAAGAAGTGCGTATACCAAAATCGAGGAAAGAAGAAGAGGTAGCTTAATGTTTACAACTTATATCTTTTTAGTGAAGTTAAGTTACTTAGGTCCTGTAGCTTTAATAATATAGAGCTACAGTACTACACGTACAAACAGTATAGCTATCAGATAGTATCTATAAGCTTAGAAACAACTGTTTGTACACAGTACAATTGTAACAGTATTGCTGAATGCATAATTGTACACAGTATAGTTGTAGGTCGTGGTTGACAGAATTGAAAAGGATGCTATACTATGAGCAACAAAATTATTGGAGATAACGGAGAAATACAAGAAGTACCTTTAATCAAAAAAGGAATAACATTATTTCTTTGGTATCTCGTAGGTAGATACGGAGGTGTATTTTTAATATATTTCCTACTAGCTATAATAGGAGGCCTTGTGTCCTAGTAGCTATTACAGAATTCGTATCAGACGAAGTCTATATCGGTTTTGATGGAACTTCGTAGTCTTTGTTGTGATACAGAATGTAGTGGGGTTCTTCCCGGTGCGGGTGTTATTACCACTTAAAATCCAAATAACAACGATGCGAGTCATTTCAGGGATAGAGACTCTTGCTAAATGAAATCCTTAGGGGTTTAGATTCATCACTAAACCCCACTAAACACTCCATAAAATATAGAAAAAGTTGGTTGACAATTACCCGAAATATGCTATATTAGTTTATATAACAGAGGAGTTGAAAATGCCAAATTGGTGCAATAACAATATAACAATAAGAGCCCCTAAAAAGAAACTAGATAAGATAGTTAAAGCGGCTAAAAACGGCGAGTTGCTAAATCATTTTTTACCAATGCCTAAAGTATTAGACGGCACAACAGCCGATGGTTCTAAAGACAAAGCAATGATAAAGAAGACAGGCTACTCAGACTGGTATAGTTGGAGAGTTGATAATTGGGGAACTAAATGGGACATAGATATCTATGAAGGTTCTATTAGTAGAGTAGATGACGAAACGGTGCAGTTTGGTTTTGACTCTGCTTGGGCTCCACCCATTGATGCCTACAAGGCAGTTCAAGATAAACATCAAGACATTTCAATCACGGCTTACTATTACGAACCAGGAATGGACTTTGCTGGAGAGTATGCAGACGGTGTGATAAGTGAAGTTAATGTGTCAGATGAAAAGGATTCTTACTTTGAAGATACCGCACTAGGTAAAGAGTTAGATGCTTACTACGGTATATTAGAATCTAGAGCTGAATGGGAAGCACAAAGAAATGCGGAGGTTCATAGTGCCTGATAATCTACCAACTGATAAAAAAGATTGTAGAGAACAAGAAGAAGTGATCGTTGATAAGGACGGTCACTTTTTAAGTCACTATGTTTTAGCAGAAAGATTACTACAAGTTGAGTATGCTCAAATTAGAGATGAGATACGCCACGAAGCAACAAGTGATACTTTAACATATATCCTTGAAGGTGGCTTTAGAGGTTTTCACAAATTTACTAAACAGCAACAAAGAGATGAATGGCTTGATGGTGCAGAAGAGAAATGGTTTCACTTGTACGAAACAGGAGAACTACCTTGGGAACCATATGAAGAAGATCCTATTGCTATTAGAGACCACGCAAAGCGAAAGGAGAACAATGCCACTATTTAAATTATTCGCAGATGTAGACTCAGTTGTTGAAGAAGCAGAACATCTTGAACAAATATTCAAAGATGGTATCGAAGCAGAAAACGATGATGAGGCTTATAAGATAGTTGAGAAGAAAGTAAAAGAGTTAAACTTTGGTGGACCTTACTACACTTTAAGTGATCAATGGGAGGACGACTAATGGAATTTTTACCTAGAGAAGAAGACAACAGATTAGATGATAGAACAGCAAGGTTCCACGCAAGAGTAATGAAAGAAGACCTTGCAACATTACCTTATGTTCCTACAACAGCAAACAGAGACATCAACATAGCAAGAGCTCAAAACTATGTGACTTGGGACTATGATAAAGATATGTGGTGTTCGGTAGATCATTTAATGATGAACTTTTATATTAAAGCAACAACAGATCAATCAAGAGAAGTATTAGAAGATATGATTAATAGAGATGTTGTTAGATTAATTAAAGGTCCTAGATATTATCAACAAGCAAAAGTATATTCTTTTATTGATATGGATTATCCAGAAGATGAATCAATATATGATTTAGTCAAGAAGCCTAAGAAAGATAGAAAGGCACACAGCATTACTGGCGACGAAGGAGAGATTACTTACTTTGTCACACTACACATTCAGGAATGTAATAACTTAGACCTTAGAGTTTATGATGAAGAAGGTCGTGGAGATTATTTTGACTTACACGGAACTAACCTAGAGGAGGTAGCATAATGGCTTGGAGCCAAGAAGAAGAACACGAACATCTTAAATCACCTTACACGAAATATAGTATAGGTTTAGAATATACGGTATGGGTTGATGTAGATGCCAAAGATGAAAGCGAAGCAATAGATAAGGCCTGCAACGCAAATTATAGTTTGAATGTTTATATAGGTAAGAACCATCCTAGAGTAGCAGTTAGTACACACGCAGAACTAAATGAATATTCAGACCCAAAAGTATGGTGCGAAAATGACTAAAAAGAAATTAGATATGAAAGCAGTAAAGAAGGAGTTAGATAAGATGTTTGATGATTATGATTTAAGCAAAAAAGGTAGCGGAGCACCTAAAGGATCTAGATATATTGAAGTTGTAGTAGGTTTGCACATAGATGAAAACGCAGACCCCAGCGAGATCATTGAGAATGTTGATTATGATTTCAAGCACAAACACATAAAGGATATGTCGATACAAGATGTATTAACAGAGTTCTAGTAAGGCACTAGATATAGTAGGTTGACAAATATTCAACTTATGTTAGTATTAAGAATAAGGAGAAGTTGCAAATGACAAAAGAAATATATAACAAAGACAATCCACACCAGGATATAGGTAAATCAAAATACAGAGTTAGAAGACATTACACTTGTTGGGTAGAATACGATGTAGTTGCTAATTCAAAAGAAGAAGCGGAAGATGCCGTTTTAGAACAAGGTGGCATTAACAAGATCGATTGGGAAGAAGGTTATCATAAAGATGAACCTGTAGAAGTTTATGCTAACGATTACAATTGGTCAGATTGTGATGATAGAGATTACGAAAAATACAGAGGACCATTAACAAACAAAGTTGCTGAATGTATTCCATACGAAGATAGTGATAGTATAGACTATCAAGATCCAGATTGGTCTACAGACGATTATGAATGGAAGAAAGAAGAAATAGCATAATGGCAAAACTTACTAAAAAAGAAAAGAAAGAATTATTAAAAGAGTTCTTACATTTCTGGCCACTATCAATAGTTGTCCCGGCTATGTTATTATTAATATTGTTTGGACCTTATATTGTAGGTTGACAGATCTAAGAACTATGTTAATATAAAGAATAACAAAAAGAAGAGGTGCAAATGCAAAAAAACGCAATCAAGATAAGAACAGGTATATTTGATAATCAACCTGTGCAAGATATCACTTTTAATTTAATAAAAGACTTCGAGCCTTATAAGACAGGCGGTGGCTTTTATTTGGTGGATGGGAAAACGGCAAGTGAAGGAGACTATCCTACTAGACCAATTAGAGTGAAAGTTAAAGATCCAGCTCACGCAGAGTACATAGCAGTAGAGCAACCTTTAACAAAAAAGAAAGTTGTTAAGAAGCCAACTGAAACTGATGAACAAGCAATTGAAAGAATCAGAGAAAGGTTTGATATCTTAACTGAAATGGTAGAAGCAACACAAGAAGGAGTTGTCCGTGCAATGATAGTATCGGGACCTCCAGGTGTTGGTAAGTCATATGGTGTTGAAGCACAATTAAACAAGTCAGACATCTTTAATAAAATAGCAGACGAGAAGCCTAGGTTCGAAGTTGTTCGAGGGGCTATGTCCGCAATTGGTTTATACCAAAAACTATTCAAGTTCAGTAATGCAGGAAACATTCTTGTATTAGATGATTGTGATAGTATTTTATTTGATGATGTAGCACTTAACATCTTAAAGGCCGCACTAGACTCTAGTAAGAAAAGATATATCAGTTGGAATACTGAATCAAGAGTTCTTGCTAACGAAGGTGTTCCAGATAGATTTGAATTTAGAGGATCAGTAATAATGATCACTAACATTAAATTTGATTATGTTAGATCTAAAAAATTACAAGATCACTTAAATGCAATTATGTCTAGATGTCACTACTTGGATCTTACAATGGATACAATTAGAGATAGAATGTTAAGATGTAAGCAGGTCCTTGCAGATGGAGAGATGTTAGCAGATTATATGTTCTCCAAAGAAAAGGAAAAAGAATTGATGGACTTTATGTGGGAATATAAAGAACATCTAAACGAGATTTCATTAAGGATGATCACTAAAATAGCCGACCTGGCAAAGATGTCAGATGATTGGAAGAAGTTAGCGAGAGTCACTTGTATGAAAAGGAGTTCCGCAGTATAGCGGAATAGAGACTTAGGTTATTCACTTGCAACCTCTCTTACCTAAGTCTTGACACGGGGGTGGGCGTAAAAACCCACCCTTTTACTACGAATATAAGAGGTTGACGTATTTCAAATCCAATGTATATTAGTACTATAAAGGGAGGCAAACTATGTCAAAAGAAGTTAAACAATTTACAACAGCAAAGATGAATCCAGCAGAAATCTTTGGTAATGCGTGTCTAAAGGCGAGATATGCTGTAGATGAATTTACAGCTAAACACGGTGAACCAATGTACTGTGGATTTGCTAACATTTCAATTCATCCTGCAAGAGGACCTTTTGTTTCTTGGTGCAAGAAGATGAATATTGGTAGCAATGGTTATGGTGGCGGTTGGAGAATTTCATATTATGATTTTATGAATGATCACCAATACAAACATACACAATCAATGGATATAAAAGAAGTGGCTATGAACGCCGTTTCTTCGTACTTTGAAAGCTTAGGAATTACTGCCTATGCAGAAAGTAGGGCAGATTAATTAGTAAAACTGGCATAAAATAGGGGGTTGACATAATCCCCTTTTATGTTATTATGATTATATAAAGAGAGAGAGGTTATATGAAAAAAATAAGTAGAAACTTTTTTAACACATTAGCAACAATATTGATTGCAGTTGGTATTATTATGATTGCAGGTAGCGGTAATGATTGTGATGGTAAGTGTGTTGAGACAGCAAACACAATTAGCGAAATGTTAATGTATGCAGGAATAGGTTTAAGTTTTTTTATTACTGGTGCATTAGTTTTAATTAGTAATAGAGACGAGGCGTAATGAAGAAACTTGTAATATACTTTTTTTTAATTTATTTGTTCGCTTGGAAGTTAGTTGGTTATGCAGAAGCAAAAGACAAATACGATGAAGTTATTTTTACAGAACAAGCACAATTAATTTTTGATACTACTTTACACGATTGGAAAGAGCACTATACAGATATCAATGAAGATCAAGTTAGATGTATGGCACAGAACATTTACTTTGAAGCAAGAGCAGAAAGTATGTTAGGTAAGACAGCAGTTGGCTTTGTGACTATTAATAGAGTTAATGATGATAGATGGCCTAACACCATTTGTAAAGTTGTTCATCAAGGACCGCACAGAGAAAGTTGGAAAACTAAACAAGATGAGACACTAGCAGATGAAGATAGAATTTATTATCCTAGAAAGCACAGATGTCAATTCAGTTGGTATTGTGATGGTAAGAAAGATATTATTTGGGCAAACTATTCAGACGGTAGAACAATAGAACAGAATGCTAGAGCTTGGTTTGATAGTATAGTGATTGCACTAGCAGTTATGACTGGGCACGTCAACGATAACACAGACGGCAGTTTATACTATTACAATCATCACCTAGTATATCCTACTTGGGCTGATACACAAGAACTAAAAGTGATTATAGGTAATCACACATTTATGAGGTAATATGGATAGCGATTTATTTCAATATATACAGAAACTACAAGCAGAAAACAAGGCTTTAAAACTACAGGTTGCAGAAGAAACCAAAGAAAAGTACCAATTATATAACAGAATTAAGCACTTGACAGAATCCAAAAATAGTGTACATTTAAACAATAAAGAGAGGTAAACTATATGGAGAAATTTACAACAAGACTTACAATAGCAATAATGGCGCTGATGGTTATGCTATCAATTTCAAATCAGGCTAAAGCAGGTTGGTATGATACCGCTAGTAAAGATCACAAGAAGTGGGCTAAAGAATTTTATCAAGTAAAAGACAAAGACAAATATACTAATGTTCACGAAACATTATTATCAGATGATATCAAACTAAAGTTTGGTTATATTAAATTTCCTGGAATCGAAATGAAGAGTTCTTTAAAGTCTGGTAAGAATAACTTTGCAGAAGTAATTGGTGCACAAGAGATTGCTTACAATGGAGAAACATTTCATTCTATTATAGTTGACCATAGTAAATGCTACAAAGGTGAATGGGGTAATGACTGTGGTTCAAGTGGTGGTAGCAGTAGATCAGAATTAAAAGCAAAAGGTTATACATTTAACGAAGGCACAGAGAAATGGATTAACTATGCGGTACTGCCTGCAAACAATATTTTATTTGATGGTAGAAGCAGAACATTCACAGTTGGACAATGTCATCCACAAGATGATGACGGTGAAAGAATTACTTGGATGATCAAGTTCAGAGACAATACATTAGAATTAAATCATAACTTCAAAAGCACACAACAAAATGATGGTACTTGGAAAAGAGGTTATGAAGTGTTTAGAACATTAAAGACATTTTCAGCTAATGAAAACAATGGTAGCTTTGATTGGACTAACATCAGAATCAACTTTAAGAATAGCAAGAAGGCAGATGGTAAATTACACATTTGGATAGATGGCAAACTGGCTTATGAATACACAGGTCCTACTAACTGGAACGATGGTAAAAGAGACAAATGTCAGTTTAAGTTTGGTTTATACACTAATGGTAATTTGACATCACCCTACAAAGAGCATATGGAGAATATGACAGTATTTGTAGACTATATGGCTATTGCTAAAACAGAAGCAAAATTAGAGAAATTGCTTAAGAAAGACAAGTAAAATAGGGGATTGACAAAATGGGTAAATGTGTTAATATTAATAATATGCAAACAACAACAGAGGAGAAAATGAATATAAAAGACTATATTTCAATTTCGATTATTGCTTTGGCTTTTATGCTTATCACTGGGATAGCAAAAGCTGAAGAGTTCAAAACAATATCAGGTTCTGTTGTAGGCGTTGAGGCTATATACGAAACCAAAAACATCCACGAGCCGCACGAACATTGTACGATACAGGAAGTTCCTATATACGGACAAGACCAAGGTGCGAATATCGTAGGTGCTATTATCGGTGGCTACATAGGTAGCAAGATCGGTGGTGGTAAAGGTAATGATATAGCAATAGGTACAGGTGCAGTTATTGGTTCACAAATAGGCAACAAAAAGATAGTTGGCTACAAACAGGTTAGAACTTGTGAAACAACCTACACTACCAGCTTACAAAAGGTTTTGAACTATTACATAATATCGTGGAAATCAAACGATGGTATGTTTAGCGGTAAAGCGAAAAGCACAAAGCATTGGACTACTGGAGATCACATCAAAGTTAGACTGATAGCTCAACCAGTATTATAGAACAACCATAACTTGCAACCAAGGGCGGGCCTTAAAATCCGCCCTTTTTTAATGGTTGACGGATAGCCAATTTCTGCTATTATAACACTATGAACAGAGGAGCAATTATGCAAAAAGAAATGTTAAAAGGCCAAGGTGCTAATCCACTACCATTTGATTGTGTAGTATTGGATAGACCTGAAACGATCAAGAACCCATATAGCGGCGAGTCAGTAGAACTACAACCAGATGCAGTAGCAGTATATGATTGTATCAAAGGTGCTGAACTATTAGCACAAGGTATAGACGATGGCGGACATCCGTTATGGTGCAAGGTTAGAGAAGGCCTAGATTGGTTTAGACAATACTATGCCAAAGAGTATATGGTATTGTTAGATTGATTAAAAAGATCATTAAACTGGTAGCCAGTTACTATGCAGGATACATAGGTGGCTGGTTGCTAGTGTTTACCCTACTAGCGATTGCAGGTGCAATAATCTGTATCACTTGCTAGACTTTTCAAAATAAAAAAAAGAAAAAAATATTTTTCGACCTCGACCGTGTATATGCGTCTGGGGTCGGAAACCTGAGAATGGGGCTAACGATTGCTAATAAAAAAAGTGGGCTATTATATAGGCGGCGAGATAAAAAGGGCTATATGCAATAGAGGTAAAAGCGAATGCTTTTTAAACTAAAGCACTTGCTTTGGTTTAGACTAGGAAAACAAATGTGGTTGAGGAAACTTGGTTGCTAAAAAAATTACGCAGTAAAATTTTATGGGCTAGTGTATAGGCGACGGACTTATATGCATAGCTGATATGGTTAGGTATGCAAAACTAACATAACGGACTTATATGCAGTTAAAACGTACTTTAATACATTAGAAGCACTTTGATACTACTGAATATGGTTATGACGCTTAAACAGAAGGATATGCACGTTTAAAGGCGGTATTTACAACGTACCTACCATTAGATCCTGTGGATAGTAAAAAGAACCCTAGAGCATAAGAATACTGTGGATCTCTCGGGCTAGTCAACACTTGAGCGAAGCGAATGCTTATAAGGGTTATTCAATATAACCACTGTGTCTACTGTATACCACTAGTTGTGAAAAGTTCAGCCCACCCAATTCCAAGGATCACTATAACGTTCCAATTCACTTTTATATGGCTTTGCACTCAAACGTAGTACTATTACAAAACCAATAATAAGGATATAAAGCGTCATATAAAGTATATATGATTAACCAGGGTTAGAACACCTTTAGCTACTGTCAGAACGGTGGATTGTTCCTAGAGCTGAAAGCGAAAGGCTGACCGTACTATTAAGTGGTAGTTAACTAGCTTGAAAAATCGTTCGTACACATAAAAATTAATACTAATACATCTCTATTAAAATATAACACATACACATATTAGTAAAAATATATCGCGGCATACACATACAGCAAATAATAAAAAACACATACGCCAAAATTTTTAAACGCATACACACCTCTAAAATAAAAAATCGCATACAAACCTATGTAAAAATACACATACACATACATAAAAAAAATAGGACGCATACACAATTGGCTGTATAATAGCTTGACTTTTAAGCAATATATGTTATATTACTACTATGGGAATTAACTTTGATCTTCCAGAAGAGCAACCAATTGAAACAGTATGGATTACTTGTACAGATAAGAACAAGACTATGGAAGCCAATGTAGTTTCTAAAAGACAGCACGAAATTGTTATGGTTACTAAAGAAGGTAATATTAGATTAAGTTTTAAAAAAGCAAACAGCTTTGGTAAAATCAAAGAAGGAGTTTGGACATCTAATATGGCAGGATATGAATTTGTATATACAGAATAAATGGCAACAGAAAAAACTAAAAAACTACTGGACAAGCTCAACGATATTACGAGCACTCATAAAGATCTTAACGTACCCAAACACATACCTACTAGCAATATTATGTGGGTATCAGTTCTAGATATGTACGATTTTCCTAAACACTATGACAAAGTCAAAAAGCACAAAGAAGTAGATGAGGATGGTGTAGAGGATTCTTGGTTTTACTATGATAGAATATATGGAGCAAGTCATACGCAAAGATTGATACAAGCAGATGGTTCAGAATATCAAGGCAAAATTTACGATAGACGTAAAGTTATAAAAAGAGAAGATGGTACTAAATTTTATACTAGATGTCATCAGACAGCAGATGGAAGATGGTTTGATGGATCTGGAATGCCTATGACACCACCCACAGAGATAGACAATGAACAAGATGAAAAACAAATACCTGAAGAAGCCCAGTCCGAAGAGAAGGAAACTGGCTCGCAAGAATAAGTTCTGGCTAAAGCTTAAAGGAACTTATCAAGAAGATACTACTATGTTAGATCACGACGAACTAGCAAAAGATGTAGAAAGATTGATTGCGGCTGTACAGCAAGATATGATGTGGGACGACAAAGATGTAAAAACCTGGGATATGATACAACAAGGAATTGTAGATTGGTCAGGAGAAGTAGCTAAAAAATATAGGAAGAAAAAATGATTAGATATATAACAACTTTGATTTGGGAATTAATTAAAGACATTTTTACTGACTTAAAAATATGGTTATATGTAATGCTTATTATAGGAGTTAGTATTATTATTAATTGGGCTTTGTTCTAATGAGTGCCGTATATTATAAGGTTACAGTTACTAAAAATGATATGGAATGTACCTTATATTGGTGGGAAAAAACTTATTCTAAGTTATTGGAATCAGTTGACTTTTTGTACAAATATGCTAAAGTAGATGCAGTAGAACTTGAAATGATAACAAAAAAAGAATGGCATAAAGGAGAATATGGTTTCTAAAGAAATATCAAGTTGGATTAAAAGTTATGCTGGAGAGCATAACAGAGAAAGTTTAGTTGTTGGTATATCCGGAGGCATTGATAGTTCAGTTGTTAGTACTTTGTGTGCTATGACAGAACTACCTGTATATGCTTTAACTATGCCTATAAGACAAATTGAAAGTCAAAACGATTTAAGTATGAAACAAGGCGAATGGCTTGTTAAAAAATTTAACAATGTATCTCATTGTATTATTCCTTTAGATTCAGTTTATAATAATTTTCAAGATAGTTTAGGCAGTCCTTTTGATAATGAACTTGCTTATGCAAATACAAAATCAAGATTACGTATGGTAACACTACACCAAATATCTGGATCTAAAAAAGGTTTAGTTGTAGGTACAGGAAACAAAGTAGAAGATTTTGGAGTAGGCTTTTTTACAAAATATGGAGATGGTGGAGTTGACTTATCACCAATTGGCGACTTGTTTAAATCTGAAGTTTATGCACTAGCTAAAGAACTTGATATAATGCAAGAAATAATTGACGCACCACCAACAGATGGTTTGTGGGAAGACGGTAGAACTGATCAAGATCAACTAGGTGGATTAACTTACGATCAAATGGAACGAGCTATGGACTTAGATCAAAAAGGTGCAATTACAATTGATGATGATAGTGTATTAATACAAAACTATAGAAATATTAGAAAACAAAATTTACATAAAATGGAACCAATACCAATCTACAAAAAGGAGTATAAATGATAAAGCATATCTGCGCCACACTATTGCTGGCTTGTAATTTAATATCTCAACCAGTAAGTTATGAAACAAAAGATCAGTTTGTTCATCTTATTAAAGAGTGTGCAGTTGAATATAATGCTTACTTTGCCGAACCAGATAAAAGAATTCCTGTGCCATTAGTTGTAGCAGTTGCAGGACACGAGAGTGGTTGGGGTACTAGTAGATTTGCAACAGAAGGCTATAACTTTTTTGGAATTTATGCAGGACCTAATGCAGTAGATTATATGGTACCAAAAGATAACGATCAAATTAAATTAGTAAAATTTGAATCAATATGTGATGGTGTGTATGGCTTTATGGATCTGTTATCAAAAGATAAACGATATAAAGACTTTAGAGATCAATTAATACATCAATGGATATCTGATGATATTAATTACGATGCATTAGTTTATCTATTATCACCTATATATGCTACTGACCCAGGCTGGGGTCCTAAAGTATTACAAACAATTAAGCAATTAGAATTAAAATATTAACTAAAGTAATCTTCTTGATTACCTTCTCTTATAGTATCCATTGTTAAACAATGTATTCCACCATCCCAGAAATGTTTGTGTCGCCAATGCCACGGCCAAGCTTCTATTCCGTGAGCTTTAAATTTATCGTATGTTTCTTTATGGTAGCCGTTAGTAATTACTAAATTTTCATTTACACTAAAGCAGTTAACATCAAATACTGTTTCATCACAATAGCCAATCCATTCAGTTAAGTACTCTGAAACAAATTCTTGATACCATCTTTTTTTACGTGTTTTTGTAAAATAGTCAGGTACGTTCCACGCAGTCTTAGGCACTTCGATTACGTCCCAACTTTTTAAAACTTCTGGAATATCTTCTTTATCCCAACAAGCAAGAAGTCCTGGTCTTAGTAATGCTAACTTACCATCAAGGTGTCCACCTACATTAACAATATGATATCTAAACTTATCACCGAATGCTCTTTGTAACCATTCCATACCTAAGTTAGAACCTTTGCCTTTATGATGACCACGTGTTGGATGTACAGCAGAATAAAAAATATCTTTGCCACATCTTAATATATTTGCTGAATGATACAATATTTTTTTATCATCGTGTTCTTCATATCCTTGTGTTGGACTATCAAAGTTAGGCATAGGCATTGAAATCCAATTATTACCTTGCTTATAATATTCTATAAAATGATTGTAAGTACCCCAGTTTTCAAAAAAACGACCATTGTTACCTGTGTAAAAATGAACTAACGTATCTCCATAAACACCAGCAGTATCTCTTGGTTGAAGTGGATGATTTGGAAATTGAAATTTAAATTTGCTTAAATCAATTTGGCCAAACTTCTTGTTTAAGTCAAATGTTATTTCTGGTCTTAATACATTAACACCAACACTTTCTAAAAAGTCTTTGACTTTTAAAACATCTTCTTCAGTCTCTTCGAATATTTGTTTTAGCCCAGCACGTAAATCATCTTCAGGAAATTGCTCTTTAGTTAACCAGTCTGTTGTATAACCTTTACCTAGTATAACTTCTTTTAATGGTTGGAACTCTGTCCAAGAATTAGCTTTCATTTGTACACCTTTTTTATTATTATATTATTATTTATTTTATTAAGATGTGTACTATCACACCGGTTGGATTGTTAAGATTGTAATGTTTTTAAAGTTTAAAAAATAGAAGAATTATTTCCTCTTCCATCTTTTACTTCTAGCTCTTCTTTTTTTACTGCCTCTTTTACGTCTGCCCTTGTGGGTCTTATCCTGCCTAGCCATAAAGCCTTTCATTACTTCAATGAACTGCTATTTGCTTACATTAATGTGATACAACCGTAAATGAAAATTGACGTATAGACAATAAAAAGTGCCCACATCGTCTTACTCATTCAACATCCTTTTGATGTGCTTTACCTGATTTTCTACCACGCATATAATATTTTGATGGTTCATAATCCCATCTCATACCGTGATGTCCACGTATATCAGCATACCACATTCTAAGTCTAACTATCATCTTTCTAATTTGTCTTGCCATTGGTGCTCAGTCTTTCGTTTTAACAAAGTTAACAAAATTTCAAAGTAGTCTTCTACAATATTTCTGTTAACGTTTTATCAAAACGACTGTGCCATTAGCCGAAATAATAGGGTGTTCTACTTGAAGTTCATACCTATTTATAATTCAAGTTAAAATTTAACTTCAAACGACAATTATTTGTAAATGAAAGGATCTCGCTTTTTGAGTTCTTTAATTTTTTTCTTGTAAGCGAAATGCATTTTGATCTCAATCCAGATGTTTTTGATCCACTTAATCATATTGCTCCTATCTGATTTTAATGATATTCATTAGCTCTGATAACTCAGGAAACGTTTTATCAAATGACTCTACTCTTACTAAATCCATTCTGTATATGTGCCTCTTAAACTCACCTATTTTATTACTACTATCGCTGTTTTCCATAAATTGAATTACTTGGTTGAATCCTTTATAATTATAGTCTAAAAGCCTATCTTTTACAACCTCTTTTAAGAAGCTTGGTAATGTAGAGATGTTATAATGCTTGGGTTCGTGTAATGTATTTAGGTATACTTTCATACCAAAATTATCAGTCCAGTCTATGAATTCAGGCAAGTAAAAAGCATTAAAAATATTAACAGTATGACATATAGATAAATCTAGCTTATTTGATTCATATGTTTGCCACACTTCTAAATTCTTCAGTACTTGCTCCCATTTAGCTGGGTGTCTTTGGTATTCAAATTGTTTACCTATACCATCGATACTAAAATGCACATCAACATATTTGAAATGCGGAAATATATTATCAAGAGCATCTAATGGCAATTGTGTTCCATTTGTGTTATAGTGTAAGCTGATTTTATGTGCGTGTCCTTGTTTTATAATCTTATGTAAAAGATCCAAATGTTCTTTTATCATAAACGGTTCACCACCTGTAAAATCCAAATGCTCTAGTACAGGAATTAGTGATTCAACATTTTTCCAAAACACTTCTGATTTTTCTGGCCAATCAAGTCTTTCATAAAACTTAATATCTTTATCAATTATATCATATTTTCTTTGTTCTGAAATCCATTTAGATGAGTATTGTGGAGAACAAATTCTGCATTTAAGATTACATATATTTCCAAGTTTTAAATCCAAATATCTAGGAGCAGATTCTTCCCATATGATTTTATCATTAATTAAATGCTTGTATTTTGCATTATCTCTTACTCTTTTAGATGCTTTACCCGACATTTCTTCCATCCAACATCTATGGCATCCACGTGGTTGTGTGCCAGATAAAAACCTTTTACGTATAGTAGCTAGTTCTTCACTATTCCATATTTCTTGGAATTCTTCACGTTGGATTTTATATTCTTGACCATTTTCCTTTTTTAGTGTATCTTTATACATACAGCACGGTTTTACTGTGCCGTTAGGTTGGACTTCTAAACCAGTCCAAGGAAGAATACAAAAATTTTGAGGTAATTTATTATCCATATGTTAAATGTCGCTTTTATCGGTTGTAGTTGGACGCAAGGTTACAATATTCCATATACTAGTACTTATCCGTATATTGTACACGAATTGTTAAACAAATACAAGGTTGAAAACAGAGTAGTTAATGCTGGAAGAAATGGTTCCAGTTGGGTTACATATCCAAGTACTATAAAATATATTAACGAAACGTATGATGCTGATATATTTGTAGTTCAGCATACAACACCGGACAGAGGTTTATTGCAGTTTTCATCTAGCCAGTGGAAGTACCAAAAAATAGCTAGAGATCACGATGTGTATGAAAACTATTTGCAGTTATGGGATAACACACAAAGTTATTATCATTTAACAATAGGAATGGCTGAACAAATAATTGCTGATGAAAAATCAGAATTAGTACAACATATTTTTCACGAAATACAACGCAAGAGTACATTAACAAAACAACAAATAATTGATAGAGTTTCTTATTGGTATAATCAAGAAAGACATCATCCTCTTAACTTTGAAAAATATACAGAAGCAGTTGAGTATTGTAATTATTATATTAAAGATAAAAACAAAAAAATTGTAAATTTATTTTGGTTAGATGATGAGTTTTGTAAATCATTTACAAATCTACCCAATAAAATAGTTGTACAAAACGAAATAGATTTTAAACAATATGCAATTGATTCTGGATATCACTTTGATGATAAAGGAAATAAAATATTAGCTGAGGTACTAATACCCCAGCTTTTATAGGATTATTTTTTAGCTTTCTTTTTAGGTTTACTCTCAACTTTTTTTGGAGGTTTACCAACTAAAAATTCTGTTAGTGCTTCTAAGTCTTTTATAACTTTGTCGATAAATTTGGCCATATTAATCTCCTTGTTAATTGTTTAATAGTATATATGATTATGATTTGTCTTTAGGAACTTTGACCCAACGGTCAACTTCTGTACCTTTTCTATTAGTATACTCTACTCTTAGAAACTGTGTACCTTTTGGTGCCGAGCCTGCCACAGATTTAAATATTTTTTTAAAGCCTAAGCCTTCTTTTTCTTGTGTAAACTCTTTATCATCGGTTATTTTAATTTTTATCTTTCTACCCATAACTTTACTTATCCACAAAAATTTCGGGGGTACTAACACCCCAGGTGGTGGCGTTTCGGGTACTGTAGGGGTCTTAAAACAAATCTTTTTTTCTATGATTTAGCTATTTTTTCAAGATCTAGCAATTCTGGAAATATATCACGCCAATTTTCATTTCTTATATTATCTAAACGATTTGTGATTTCATACCAGTCTTTTATTAAGTGAGAGTAGTCAGCTTCATACAAATAACTTATTAGCGATTCATATCTTGTATGATTAGCATCTGTATTTTCTTTCATCCACGTTTGAGCATTAGTCCATTTCTCTGCAAGTTTATCTTTCATATCTTTTGGTAGTATTTGTATTCTCAAATGCTCAGGAGTTTGCAAAGGATTTAATAAACTATGTGGACCAACCCATTCCTTTTTAATCCAATCAATATGAAAATCTGAAACGTGAAAACTATTAAACACGTCAACACACGACGCAACAAAAAAGAAAGCCCTAGGACATTTTTCAAAAACATTTTTTCTATTTTCTTCAACTTGCTCCCAGCTTTGCCCAGCACGAAGATATTCACCTCGCTTATGTGTTGCATCTAAACTAGCACCAATTTCTACATATTCAAACTTGTCCCATTCTTTGAATACGTCCATTCCTTTATAAATTACTTGGCTAAAGTTTGTATTGTACTTTAGTCTTACGTGAAACATTTTCTTTTCTACTAATTTTTTTAATATTCTATAATGCTCTTCCATTATTAATGGTTCACCACCGGCAAAATATACTTCTTCTAAACCATCTACATATGGCTCAACTACTTCCCAAAATCTTTTTTCGTCTTTGTATGGTCTAATAACTTTAGAGTGATCTGGTTTACTGAATAATTTAGTTTGGTCTTCATACCAGCTTGATGATAAATCTGGACCACAAGTTCTACATTTAAAGTTACATAAGTTACTAAATCTAAAATCAATGTAAGGTAAATTAACTTTGTCAACAGTACCATCTTCTTTAGTTGATTCTACAACATCCCAATGATGATTTAATTTTTCATTAGACCAAGTTCTAGTTGTATTAATACTATGTCTTTCTTGTTCGTAACAACGTGTACAGATCTTATTAGCTTTTCCATTTAGTAAGTCTTTACGTAATTGTTTTTGTTGCGGAGAATTCCAAGCTTGTTCTAATGTTATTTCTTTTAAGTTACCCATTATATCGTTACTATCACTCATACAACAAGTCAATACTCTACCATCTGGCCACGTGTGTAAATGTGTCCACGGTATCATACAAAAAGTTTTTGATTTAAGTAACTTATCTTTATCTAGCATTGATTTCGCTTTTCCAACTTGGAATAAGCAGATTTTCAAACACACTTCTGTTATGAGAAAGTTTTGCTTTTATATCATCTTGTTGATATAATTCTGTCCATTCCTCAGGTGTTTTATGTACAAGAGTTTCTATCTCGTTCCACATAGCACTATATCTTTCATTGTAAGGTAAACTATCAAATGCTTCGTGGTTATATAATTCTGTGTAAGGTTCAAAGCCATTATCTATTAAGAACTTCATTGTATCCTTACAACCGTGAACGATAAAAATTTTATTGTACAAAATTGGTTTCCAAGTTTTTTCTGTTATAAACAAACTAGTATCACTAACAATACTTTCATTTACTATTTCAAATCCCGCATAGTGATAATTTGGAGGTAATATTTCTTGATTTTGTCCTTCGTCAATTTCTTTACCTGTAAAATCTAATTTAAGATCATCTCCTTGAAATTTTGGATTAGTAAAATAATGATCAGGCACATTATTACCATATCTATTAATCCAAGATATCTCGCCAAATCCATCTAATCCATTATCAAACAAATCAGTGACTAATTTTGCTCTATGTGTTTTTGCCGCTCCATTTAAACAAATAAATCTTCTAGTTTTTCTTTCATATGCTTTGGGTTGTTTAATACTTTTATTTTGTTTGTTTATTATTGTTCTGGATAGTAATTCAAAAGGTGCTGACACTATGTTTACAGGAAAATCTTTACGTTCAGTTCCTGCAAACCATTTATCTACATTTTCTTTTAGATTAACATCAGCCATTACTAAACTAGCATTATCTTCAGGCCAACCTTCTAAAGCTTCACGTACATACGGTAAAAAATTTTCTTTTGTTTGGAAATGTATTTCACCTTCCCACACTCTTTTAATTACAATATGATGTGTTTCTTTTTTATCTTGATTATTACGAATCCAATAATTTAGGGCATTAAGTTGTCCTAAAATATCGTGTGTACAATCTAAATCAACTATGTGAAGTTCTTTATTCATTTGTTTAATCTCTTTAACATATTTACTCTTTTTTGATGACGCCCACCTTCAAATTTAGTTTGGAAAAAATCTTCTATCATATATTGTGCTGTATCAGTATCTGTATAATCTGCACCTAAACACATAACATTCATATCGTTGTGTTCACGTGCTTGTTCAACATCATACCTATCTCTACAAACTACTGCTCTAATATTTTGAAATCTATTAGCCGCAATACAAACACCAAAACCAGATCCACATATTAAAATTCCGTGTGTATATATGTCAAATGTTTCACCAAACTTTTTAACATAATTAGGATAATCACATTTATCATTTGTATATGTTCCTACGTCTTGCATAACAGCAATTGGAAATGGTCCTTCATTATCGCTGTTAACAGGACACACCCAATCCATTAATTCATTTTTTAATTCAAGTCCTCTATGGTCCGATCCCCACAATAAATCTATTGTTTTAGCCATTCTGTAAATCCTTCTAAATATTTTTCCTTGTTAAGTTTTAAAAACAGCTCTCTGTTATATAAAAGCTTGTCGTATATTTCAAAATACATACGATGTAAATCTTCATTCTTCATACCACACATTAAATTAATTTGTCTCCAGGCACTATCAATTCTTTCTGCTGAATTTTCTATCCAATCATAGTTACTATCAAACATTGGTTCAAATGTTTTGTAACCACAATCTTGTAGATGTGCTAGTGTACCACGTGAGCCAACTACAATAAATGGATGTAGTTGTAATATTGGCTGATATACTTTTTCAGTTATAAACAACGGATCACCTGGTGCTGATTCGCAAACAGTCTCATTAATAATTGAAAAATAACTATTGGAATAGTGTTCAACTTTCATTCTTCTTTGATTTAATTGTTCACCTATATCATCAGCTGTGTTATCTAAAACAATCGGTATGCTTTCTTTTAAAAACTTTTGCATATCGTCAACTGCTTCTTTTGGATCACCTTTAGTAAACTGTTCAGCATCTTTTAAAGTAAAACTATCTACACTAGGTGTGAAATAACGATTTAAGAAACTTGTATAACCATCTTTTAAATAGTTTCTTTTATACAATTGACTCATAATCCATATTCTATGTGGTCTAGGATTTGCATTACGACAAACAAATTTCATTGTTCTAATTTCACTATCATCAACTGTATCTGGATGTACTAGTTCATCTGCAACTTTTATTTCACGCATTCTATCACGTGAAAAATACATACGATCAGTTTCTAAACGATAATTTAGTTCAAATATATTCAAGCCAAATGTTTTAATATTTGATTGCAGTCTACGTTTTTTAAGATATGTTTTAAAGTTTTCTTCCATACGCAAGTCACCAAACACAAGATTAATCTTGTCATCAGGTATACCCTTATCACCAAGAGTCCATAACAAGTCGTCCATAAATCTTGGCATATTTAAATTGAAGCCTTCTGTAGGAAACCATATTAATATTTTAATTTGATCGTTGCATTTTATTTGATTTAATATATCTTCATCAATAAAATGAAACACGTTCTCGTAAAAGAAACTTAGATCAATCCATTCTGGTTGTATATGAAACCAAAATGTTTCTCCACTTGTTGCTAAAGCATCTGGGTTATTTTTTGTATATTCTATGTTACAGTAATCTAATATCTCTTCAAGATATTCATATTTTACATTACCCCAATTGTTATGATGTTCATTGTTTCTTTTCCAGAAAGGAATGCAGTTAGGCAAAGGCCTACCATCTATCCACGTTTGATATAATAAATTAATTTTCTTCATCTTGTATCCAATGTTCTACAACTTTATCAGCAAATGCTTTATGACATTCAGTTGACGGGTGACCAATCATAATTTTCTCGCCTTTTATTTCTGCCCAACCTTGTGGTTCTTTATTAATATGATCTTCTAACAAATTTCCAGTAAAGTCGTTTGCAATACCCCATTCAGCTAGTCCACCATCTTTACCGTGAAACCAAAACTGACTCCAATCAACTTGGTTATACCAAAATTCTAATTCGTCTCTTCCTTTAATTACACCTGCGTGATATTCATCTGTAAAAGTCTTTTGCCAGCAAAATAGTTTTAATCTTACGTTATGTACTTTACAATAATTTTGTAAAGCAACTATTGAGCATAATGTTCTTAAAGCCTGTGTAACATTATGAAAATTATATTTCATATAATATTTTATAGGTTTTGATATTTTAGAATCTGCATCATTAATCCAGTCTAAATTACCTGCACTCTTTAGCCAAGTATAATTTTCTTTAGCTACAACGTGGTCACTTGTATGTTCTAACTTTCCTTTTGTAGTAACTTCAAATCTGTCTATTCCTGATATTTGCATTATAGCCATATCGGGTTTGAAATTAGAAATAGCTTTCATTAAATTTCTAATATTCATTTCATTACCACCACCACCTTCAGCAACATTGAACAATTCATATCTTTGTTCTAACCAATTTGCCCAGCTGTCTGGTGCGTGTGTAAAGGAACAACCTGATGTAACTAATCTTACTTGCATTGGATATATTCTCTATTCTTTGTTATTATTTAAGCTACTATTAATGATTGATAGTGTGCTTTTAGCATTGTTCTTTAGTACTTGTACATTATAGTCAGTTATACTGTTAAATGGGGTATAATCAAGTTTTAAGGCGGATTTTAAAGCGATTGTAAGCTGAAGTAGTCTCTTGCTATGCTCTTTTTCAAAGTCATAATTTTCATCTATTAAATTGGAAAAAGTCTTATATCCTTTCCTTTTTAAGTTAGTTAAAAAGAAAGGTGTTGATGCTATAATAAAAGGGTGTTTATTAGCAATAGCCCTATATGTTTTTTCAGTTGGATGAAACTCTTGATTTCCATCGTAGTGCGTTTCTGCTATTAAACTAAAATTAGTAACACGATATAATCGTTCATCATATGGGTAGCCAAGATAATGATTTCCTTCTACTTGAATATCATCTAATGTTTTTGTAATTCCAAATAAAGAGGAGTATCCTTCTCCTAATATTCCAGCACCCATTAATAAATCATATAAATTTTTTCTGTTATATTTGTTTGCTTTACCACCTAGAAACAAATATCTAAGACTGCCTAAATGTTTGTTTGCAGTTTTACATTCTTTGTTAACAAATAATCTATGATATGCATCTAATTCAAATTGGTCTATAATTATATTTTTTCTTCCTGGTGCAAATTTTTCAAAAGAACTTAATGAAAAAATTATTATATCCTGTGTTGGATTTAAACTAGCAAATTGTGTTTTTAAATGTTCGTCGTGTTCGTATGGATGCTCTCTTATATAAGAATATAAAATAGGAATTGTACTTCCTAATGTATCTTCAAATACTGGTTCATTGTGCGAACTAGCAATAGCAACAAAGTCTGCTTTGTTAATATTATCAACATATTCTACATCTATAAATCTTGTTACAGATTCTAAATCATAAAAATATTTTGGATGTTTATATACCTTAACCATCTTTGCCAGACTCTTTAAAGTCTATGTCAATTCTCTTTTCAACATCTTTTTCATTAAAAATGCTAGTTGCAATAACTGTTGTAATTGCTAACATTGGCATAGTATATACCATAGCTTCTGTCCATATCGCAATACTATATGTTGGTATTGCTATAATTAATATTTTATAAATTAATTTAACCATATAATATTTTATTTTTAATCTCTCCACAATCAATTGATTCAGCTAATCTTCTATTATTCATAAGCTTTGATGGAGATAATTTTTGTTGTATTTCTTCTATACTTAATTGTGTAAATTTTAACAGTTCATCTAAAGGATCATTATTATAATCAAGTAATTCGTCATACAATTGAAATCCCATTTTCTTTAATTCTTCGTAATATCTATCTGGATCACCTACACCATAATATAAAAATATTTGGAAGTTTAATATTGGCTTCCAAGTTTTTTCAGTAAAGAAAACGTGCTTGTCTTCGTGTGTTTCATTAATAACATTTAAGAAACTATCTTTCATAATATCTAATGGAACACTCTTGTCATCTGCTTTTACTTCATCAACTGTTTTATCTAGAGTATAAAGATTTACTTTTTCTTCTGTTTTGAACCCGTGGTCGTATGTACCAATTAGGCTTACATAGTTATTTTTTATTAAGTTATGTTCTTCACAAAATTTAATAAACTTAATTCTTTTATGTTTAATTGCACCATTAAATGAACAAAAATGTTTTGACCTTGTAAATGACATACCATTTAATCTATCTTCCTTCTGTTGAATATCTAAAAAATGATAAGGATAATGTAAAACTTTTCCAGCAAAAGGTACACCTTTACAATTTAAATTTGGTGTAACAAATGTAATATCATAAGGATGTATATTTTCTAGTTGTCTAGTCATACAGTCAACAACTGTTTCACCAGACTTCATAACAGGGCCAGGAATATCTGCTTCCCAAGGTTCAAAAATAATTAACTTTTTTTCTCCACTACCAATAAATTCATCTAGGTTTGGTAATGGATTATCGCAAAATAAGTCAGGCATATTTTGACTTGGTGTTGCTCTGTAATAAGGATTCTCAATAATAAAAGACATTATTCGTATTCAAAGTTCTGGGTTTCACTATTCACTTGTAATTCTTTTGCACCATTGCGTAAATGAAATCTTCTTGCCATTTCTGTTAGTGGAGATAATGTTACATATCTTTTTATTTCTGGCATTTCTTCTTTCAACCACTTTTGTGCTTCAAAAACTATTTCTCTTCCAGAACCTTTTTTATAACTCCATAATGTATAAAACATAGCTATTGAACCTTCTTTTCCATCTTGTATTCGTTGCTTGGAAAAATCTAGCAACTCTTTATCTGTAATTGGTACTTCATTTGTAAACATCATACAAATTACGGCGTCAACCATTCCTTCGTTTTCTAGGACTAAAACTTTTCCACCGTCCATCTTTTCATCTATTGATATGCCAGGCCTAACTGGATCATCATCTAATAGTTGTAGCTCATCATCTTGGATTTCTCTTAACATAATTGTTGTCCTGTTCTAATCGTCTAAATCAAATAACCACGGTTCAATGATTGATAGTGTAAAAAGATATTGGGCTTCTGTTGCCGGATGTCCTCCGGGCATATCATCAAAACCTTTATCAATACACCATTCTTTCATACCACACTTCTTATTATAGAACCACCAGGTGTCTTTGTCAATCAGCTTTTCAAGATGTTTTGTCATTGGATACTCTGTACGGAATAAATCAGTATCCCAAGCTTTAAAATTCAATAATTCAATCTCATTGGCTTTGCAATATTGTTGGACAAGTAGGATATTTTCCAATGTACGCATCATTTGTTCTTCCCTAGTATGATAGTTTTTAATGTATTCTTTAACCAATTTATTAACTATATCACTTTTGGTTTTCCAAACATCGTAGCCCCCACCTGGCTTGATAAAGCTACCTTTAGTAGAACAATGCCATTTACCAGTTAATATTTGGTTAGTAAACCCAGCTTCATCTTTCATTGTTTCATATATGTCCATATAAAGTGGATGTTCTTGATTTACATATAAACTAAATCTATTAGGATCACTCCACCCAATTATAACGTGAGTAATATCGTCTTGATGTTTTTGTAATCCTTTAATAACATTTCTTGCTATTAAAACATTATCACTAGCCATTTCTGAAACGTTTATTACTTTAGATTCTTTCCAAGGGTCTTTGGCTTTATTAATATGATTAGGCCAAGCAATATTATCTTTCATAATATGTGCTGTAAATGAATCTCCACCTGTTAATACTGTTGTCATTCTGCCTCTATTATTTGTGTTAATGCGTCAATAAATGCAAAGTATCTATTGATTAAATTATATTGATTCTGTATTGCTATCTCTAATGTTTTAACAGGTAATCCATCTTTGCATATTTTTTCTACTTGGTCCAAAGCTTTTACCATTCTTAATTCTGGATCTAGTTCTTCATCGTAGCTTTCGTTTATGTGCGGATTAAATGTTTCATATCCATAATTTTTTAATTGTTTCAAATAGTTTGGTGTTGCTAAAACAATAAAAGGATGACAATTACCAATTGCTTTAACAAGCTTCTCACTTAAAAAGAATTGTGGATTGCAAGTTCCATTGCCTTTATGTGGATATGGTTGACAATGTCCGCTATGTGTTTCACTAACTAAACTCATAAATGTATCCATAAACAATTGCTTATTATATGGATAACCTGGATGGTGTTTACCAAAGAAAACTTTTTCACTAATATTTTCATCTGCATCGTGTGAATTTGGCCACCACTTCCAAAATTTTTCCCAGTCTTTTTCATTTATAATATCACTAACTAATTCATAATATTTGTCTTTGTTCCAGTTCTCGTGATCACCAGATCCTCTTAATAAATTAATAATACCTTTATCAACTAATCTTTTATTCCATAAATGAACAACGTGTCTTAACCTCATATACTTGTGAGGCTTACCATTCATATCTAAAAATTGTCTTTGCGGATTTTTATAAGCCGCTTCGTGTGGTGTACATATTTGTATTTCCTTGTTTAAGTATCTATGTACAAAGTCTACTTCAAAGTAAGGAACCTCAACAACATTAACTCTTCTTTTATGTAAGCTTTCTAAATGCTCAGGATTGTTTCCATAAAAATAAAATATTTGTCCAGGATCTATTCCGTGATCGTTTGCCGCTTGTTCACCTATTCTACTTTGCATTTGAACCCATTCATTATCTGCAAAAGGAAATTCTCTCATATAGCAAATAGCCAAACGTGCCTGTTTCAATTTTAAGTAAGGCAACATCTCTTTCATTTTTGGATAGCTCCAAAAGTTTTCTATATCACTTCCTACCATAGCAACTTCAAACCAAAATTTTGTATCGCCACCTAGTGCAGGTAACTCTTCGAGATACTCAACATCTCTCACAAAACGAGATATAGTTTCTAATGGTTCATAATGTCCCACGTAAGCTTTTTTAACTAACATTTGGTATTACTACTCTTTCAGCATATTGATCGTGTTGTTCTTTAGTTGGATGATTTCCTTGATCTAATTCTTCTTGAGTTAGGCTAGTATTTTCCACACACCATTCTCCAAGACTAGGTAACCATATTGTATGTTCATTTGTAATTTGTGAAGCTATTGGTCCACTAAATCTTCCTAGTTTATAATTTTCTATTTCAGGTTTCCACCAAAACATAATATTTTTTAATCCTTTACTTTTGCAATAATACTGTACTTTCAATATATTTTCAAGAGATTCTATGATTGCTTGTTCGTCTGAATAAAAGTGTTTTGCATAAGGTTCAACAAAATGTTTATGTATAAGATCAGATGATCCTTTATGGTTAATATTGTTTCCACCTGTTTTAATCCAGAATTCAGGTTTTTTAACTGCATCTGAATTTATATCTGTATAGTCTCCAGCCCAGTCCGGCCATTCTGCTTTTTTAAATTCTGAGTGTAAAGGATGTGAGCTATCTATATAATAACTTTTTCTATGTATTCCAGACCACTGACAGATTATTAATGGATTAGTATGCTTATCAGCTTCATTGATTACTGACCTAGCGATATAATCATTACCTGCCGCACAAGAACCTACATTAATAACATCGGTATGTTCAGCTAGTTTTCCTGCCCAAGTCATTTCATTATTATACGTAAATGAACAACCTGCAACAATAATTTTTTTATAATTAAATATTTTATTCATCCCAATACATCTTATTCATTTTTTGATACTCATATTCTTTTTTTAAATTTCTCATTTCTTGTTCTGTTACTCTATGATGAAATGTCATACCATTAATTGTTATACTAATTCTTACGTAAGGATTAGGTGCACGGTGTGGCCTAGGTCCTCGCTCTTTATATTGTACGTACCAGTGTGTACCATCTCTATCAATACCAACTCCGGGTTTCCAATGGTCTAATATATTTTCAAAATCTTCTACAAGCAATTTATATCCATTTGTTAATTCTTCGTTAACAAGGATTGATATGTCAACTGTTTGTGTATTTTTCAACAAATATATTTTTATTTTTTTACTAAATTTTGTCATTACTATCTACGTATTCTTGGCTTCCTGGATTAGCACCTTGTGGTTTTACTATCCAGCCTTCTTTTTTAGCTCTTTCTTCTAATTCTTTTTTATGCATTGATCCTTTTGTAGCATCGCCATCGAACAAACCAACTGGCTTGATAACAGTTTCAGGTATACTAACAAACCATTTTTGTAACTCTTTATGAGTAAATGTTTCAATAAAATTTTTATTTCTTCTAGTATCATATTGCGTATAAAAAGTTTTAAAGTCTCTATGTCTTGTTACTTCACTTGATGTATATGCGTGACCTGTTTTAATTACTCTTGTATACTCTATTAATCTTTTAATACCATCAATTTCCATATCGTGAACAAGTGGATTATCTTTGTTATCAGCTATCCATTTTTCTAATGCATCAGCTCTTTCATTTCTAATATGTGTTGGTAATGTTACAATACTTTGAAAACTTGGAAATCTTAATATATTAAAACTCATTGTAGGAAAATGTTTTCCATATTGTTCTTTTAAGTTAACCATCTCGTCCATAAACTCAGGTAATGAAAATAAACATAAAGCATTAATAGTCATCATCATATGAAACTCACGTACATTACCTTCTTGTAAAAACTTGTGAATATTTCCTATCCACGTATCCCATAATAAACCATCTCTAATATATTCTGCTTGTTTTCCAAATGATTCATTGGATGTATACAAATCAAAATATTTAAAAGAGTGTGTTGCATCAACTAATCTTTGCATTAGCTCCGGTTTAGCTCCTAGGTTAGTATTAACAGCAAATCTAACATTACAATCTGGATTATTATTCCACCAATCAATTAATCTCCAAAAGTCTTGCGACATAGTTGCTTCACCGCCTGTTACTCTTAATTCTTCTAATGTATCTTTTAATTCATCTTCCCACCATTTAAAAAAAGCATCTATATAAGGATTGCCTTCATTTCTCTTTCCATATTTCATTGCCCACGAGCCGTCTTGCTGAAATGCTCTAGCACCATCACTAACTAAATTTTGATATGCTCCATTTTTCTTAATATCGTTTTGCCATTGTGTTGAAAAACTAGCATTACAATATGAACAAGAAAAATTACAGTTGGCATCAAAGGCAATTTCTAATGTTTTTAAAGGAACATCTTCTGTATAACTATATTTTGTTTTTGCTTCTTCTAATGCTTTTTCTTTATAGATAACTGATTTATATGTTCTATCTGATACATAATTTTTACCTAAGTCTTCAACTTTCCAACAGTATTCACACTCTTTAGGTCTTTCACCATCGAGCATTTGTTTACGCACCATCTTTTTATATTTGGTATTGTGAATAGCTTTAAAGTTTTTTTGTACTTCTTCTAAAGGAATTTTATGTGCTGGTGGGTGGTGGCAACTTGCAGTAGATCCTGAGTTCAACCATATAGTAGAGTTGTACCATTTAGCACCACAGAAGCTTGGGGATATTTTATCAATAACTCTATCCCGCCACTCTTGATAAGATTCGTTTGGCTTTTTATCTATCATATTTTAAGTCTTCAATATTACGTGATGTTTTTTTGGTTTAACTCTAGGTTTGTATTTTTTAGTTAACAAATCTTTAGCTTTCTTTTCCAGCTTACTAAATCTACAATTGAATAATTTTCTTGAACCTTTACTAGTGACTATAACTGGTTGATTGTGTTCATCTAATTCAATTGATTTAACTTTAGCCACAACGTTACGAAAGCGTCCCACCTCGATATAATCTCCAACTTTAATTTCTACTTTATAACTTTTCATTATGTATCCATTTATTTAATAATTGTACACCCCAACCTGTAGCACCACCTGATGCTGTCATTGAACCTTTATCATTCCAAGTAACACCTGCAATATCTAAATGAGCCCACGGTGTATCATTAACAAATCTTTGCAAAAATTGTGCCGCTGTTGTTGAACTTGCTTCACCACCTTTACCTACATTGTGCATATCTGCAATAGTTGAATCAACATATTTGTCGTATCTTTCACCTAGTGGATCACAAGGTAAACGCCAAAGTTTTTCATTAACTTCTTTTCCAGCTTTTAATAGTTGATCACTTAATTCATCATTGTTTGAAAATAATCCACCAAGTTGATCTCCTAACGCAATTGAAATAGCACCTGTGAGTGTTGCTAGATTAACCATAGCTGATGGTTTATATTTGTCTTGTGTATACCATAAGCAATCAGCTAATACTACTCTACCTTCAGCATCTGTATTATCAATTTCAATAGTTTGTCCACTTAATGATTTGATAACGTCACCTGGTTTATATGCATTACTTGATACCATATTTTCTACTAGTCCAATAACGCCTACAGCATTTACTTTTGATTTACGCATAGCTAATGACATCATTGTACCAACAACTACTGCTGATCCACCCATATCATATTTCATATCTTTTAAACCTCTAGATGGTTTAATTGAATAGCCACCTGTATCAAAACATACACCTTTACCAACTAACGCAATTGGTTTTGAATCTCCACCGTTCATCCATTCCATTACAACTACTTTGGATTCTCTAGCACTACCTTGTCCTACTGACAATAATGCTCTCATACCTATATCTTCTAATTCTTTTTCACCAAATACTTTTATGTTTAATCCTGTGTCTACTGCCATTGCTGTAACTCTATCTGCATATGATTGTGGATATAAAATATTAGATGGTTCTGAAATTAAATCTTTTGTAAAAAATATACTTTGAGCTATTGCTTTTTTATCTTGAAATAATTTATTTGCAGACTCTTCATTGTCATCTTGAATAACTAAATCAAAATTTGTATATTTAGGAACTTTATCACCTGTATAATATTTGTTGAAGTTATATGTTTTTAGCATCATACCAAATGCAATATTAACTCCCATAGTATCAGCATAAATGGCTACCTTGCCTTTTGTTCCTCTGCTTTGTAATAAGCTATATATTTGTCCACCTAAGTCTTTACATTTATTTTCATCTCTTGATTCTGAAAAAGAATTAGGATTTAAAATTAATTTTTTTAAATCACCTAAACTAATAATCAATGCTTCATTGCTGTTTAATTTATTTGTAGTAACAAAAAATCCTGATCCAAAGTCTCCTTTGTAATCATTATTAGTAACAGTATTAGTAATTGCACCTTCTGTTAATTCGTCAACTCTTTTTGCTGACTCTGATAATATAAATTCTTTTTCTTTTTTAGATATGAAATGTATTTCACAACTTGTTTTTTCTTCTATTGTTTTTTTAAATTCTATATTCATATTAATTTCCTTCTTTATCGAAATCAGCATACATTGTATACTTTGCTGTTAATTCTTCGCCTGCTTTAATTTTTTTAATAGTACACAAATAACGAACAGGTAATTGATGCCAAAAGCCTTTTAAGTTTATACAATTAGGTGTATCTGAATGATTATAAAAAGCACCTAAGGCAGTTCTAATAGCACCGTGTGGAAAGTTTTTGTTTTCAATATGTACAATACCTAATACAACTTCTTTATCAAAATCTTTTGTAGCAAACAAGCCTAAGCCTTGCACTTTAGATTCTTTAATTGTTAAGCCATCTGGTAAAGGTTTATACATTTATCTTTTTCCTATCGGTGGATGTGTTGTTATTTCTTTGCAAACAAATTCAATTTCTTTGTTTTTAATTTTTCGTATTATATCACAATCTTTTCCAGTTACACTTGATATAATCATATCTGTTGTAGTTTTTTGTCCTGATAATGCTAGTCCTGTATCAATACCGGTCTTTGCCATAGTCACAGATTTGTATGTTGAATAACTACTACCTGCCGCCGCTGTGGTACTTGACCCAAGTATAGTAGTTTCAATAAAACCACAACCTGATAATGTCACTAATAACACTAATAATCCAAAAATTCTTACCATACGTAAATTCCTAAATAAATTGCTATCCACAATACTATCGCCCAAAATATTATAGTTCTCATAAGCAACTTTCATAAAATTCTTCCAATTCCGGAAAAACTTTTTTAAATGATTTGTTCCTTCTTTTATCATATTCATTAATATATCTTACAAAATCATTTCTAGTTATATTTAAGTTAATTTGCTCAGCTTCGTTTGGATCTGCTTCTGCATATGACTTAAAACGCATTAATTTAGCTAGTTCAAAATCAAAAAACCCTTTATATGGGTTGTTATGTGTTTCAGCATTATTCTCCATAACTGCCACAGCAGGATCTAATAATGATCCATATTTTTTAGGTAATATTGAAGCACTCAAATAAGCAGGGTGCCTTAAAATTGCTGTGTCTATTGTTATTGGTACTTTTCTATCATTGCTATAAAATTCTGTTTTTAATGGATGTATTATATCAAGTAACTTATGCAACCTTGGCATACTTAATAATCCAGTTGTACACATAATTGTAATTTTTGTTTTTGGTAATTCAGTTAGCACACGACACATATTATCATACCATTGATTAAAGTCTAACCCATCTCTAATATACTCTGCTTGTTCGCCAAATGTATCAACTGATGTGTATAGTCTTGTTAAACCAATTTTATTATCTAATGTTATACGTTTCATTTTTTCAATGTATTGATCAAACAGTTTATCTGGTACGCAACCATTTGAGTTAATGCTTAATTCTAATTCTGGTCTTGGATTGTTATTAACATAATCTAATACTTTAAAAGTATCTTTTGCTAATAGAGGTTCCCCGCCTGTAATTCTAAAAACCTGGAGAGTTTTGTACAGGTCGGGAAACCATTTCCAAAAAGCGTCAACATAAGGATTATGTTCACGATGCGGAATCGGTAATTTGCCTTGTTGTTTTAGCCAAGACAAGTTATTAAATTTATCGCTTGTAGGATATGCACCTTCAGATTGTATTTCTTCCATCCAGGAACTACTGAATGCAGGACTACAATATGCACATTTTAAATTACAAACATTTGAAAAACTAACTTCAACATAAGTTGGATTAACATTTTCTACGCCAACCATTTTAGCAGTTTCTTCTAAATATGGTTTAGCCCACGGCTCGTGTGATTTAGAACTTCTATCGCTATAATGTTCTGGACCTAGATCTTCTACGTTCCAACAGTATTGACATTCAGGAGGTCGTACTCCTTTTAACATTAATTCTCTTTGTGATTTTTTATATTCAGTATTGTGTAAAGCACTAGGATTAGTTTTTAATTCTTCTACAGGAACTTGGTGTGTTCTAGGGTGATGACAACTATGTGTATGACCATATTGTAAATGAATAGTTGACTGATACCATTTCGCTAGACAGAATGATGGCGATACAGCATTAAGCTGATCTCTTGTCTGCTTGATTTTAATAACTTCATCTGTCATTTTTTTTAAAAAAACTTTTGATATAATTCCATAGACATTGTGTATATGCAGTTATAACAACAGCAGTAATTAATATTATACAAATTGGTATCCATATAATCCAAAAAATAATATCACCTATTGTATCTAATATTTTCATTGTGCTTCTATTTGAAAGCCTTTCCACGGTTTAGGTTTGTATGTACCGTTATGTAGTGCTTCCATATTTTTTGCTAATCGCTCTTCGTGTTCTGCTTTTAGTCTTGCTTTTTTTATCTCCATATCTTCATAAATTTTTTCAACGTTTTCTTCACCTGTTATAATCTGTGCTGTCTTTATCATTGCACCCATTGGTAATCCAAACACAAATGTAAAAAATAATATTGCCATTGCTATTACTGTTTTCATATAGTTTTATAAGTTATCCTTCCTTCAGAATCTTTTTCTGTAACTAAATTTCCTTGTCTAGGTGGATTCCAATAAACTTTTTTAAAGAACTTTGATCCAGCTTCGTCTATTTCTGAAACAGGCATATTTAATTTTTTACGTAATTGATCTCCAAGAAATCTTGTTTCTTTTTCAAGCTTTTCCATACTCCAATTGTATTTTGACTTAACACAATATTGATCTTCTCCTGCAAACTTTGGCATAATTTCTTCTGTGAAATATTTTGTGTGCCAATCAAAGTGTGCAACATTTACAAAGTCAAACGTTGGATCTAAATTTGTTAAGTAACAACCTAATCTTGTTCCATACAAAGCCCATAAGCCGTTTTCCACATCTCTACCTATGTTACTCCATATGAGTAATCTCCAATAATTTTTATCGTGTAAACTTGCTTCAAAATTATCTGGATCAACTTTTACTCCTCTATCCAAAGACATCTTTACACCTTCTCTAAATCCTGCTCTATAAGCCTGATAAGGTGTTGCATTATTCATTACATAACTAAATGCTTCATTGAATTGAATATAATTTAAGTCCCAACAAAAGTCTACTTTGGATCTTTCATCCTCTGCAATCTCGTGTGTTTTCATATCTAAAACATATTGTACAGGCCAACATTTAATTCCACCATTACCATATACTAGTCCATTAATACTATTAATACCACACCAACTAATAACAGAACTTTCTAGTTTAACATCAGCTTGTCTAAAATCAATTACTTGATCAAAAAACTTTGGATCAACAATATTATCACCGTCAACAGAAATAAATCTATCCGTTTCACTTGCTTCAGCACAGGCTTTGTGTGCCGCATCTGAGCCTAATACTCCGTGTGTTCTTTTAGCCCAAGGACATTTTGTTTTTAAGTCAGCCCAGTTTTCTTCCATATTAGGTTCGTCAAAACTAATATAAAAAATGTCAATGTCAGTTACATCAATTATTTTACTCATCTTTTAATTCCTTATAACAATAATCGTCGTATATTCTTTTTGTATAAACACAATTATCTGTGTGTTTAGTATTATAAGAAACGACTGCTTCTTTATTTGTTAGCAAGTATAAAACCGGAATACGTGCATACTCAATTAAATTATGTGGATCACTATCGTAACATAAAATAAAATCTAAAAATTCTTGTCCTTCTATATTAATATTTTCAATTTTAGTATCATTTGTTATTTTGTATTTTTTCATCAAATAAGCTCTGAATGTTTCATCAAATTTAATAGTTAATTTTTGTTCTTTTATATTGTTTTCCACAATTACGTCCCCAGCTTCTAGTTTAGGTATTTTAAATAACCTATCATCTATAAGCTTTACAGCAATATCTGTTTTCTTCAACTTTATTGAATATTTACTCTGTTTTACATCCTTATCTATGTAATAATGCACAGGATTTTTCTTGTTATTAATAAAGTCTTCTACGTCTTTATAATCAATTTCAAAGTATGTTTTAGACAAATCAGGTTGGTTACGATTAATACCTAATATATTTCTAGTTTCTAAATCAAATAAAACGTATCTTTTTTCGTCTATCATAATCCAATTTTCTTTTCTAATTTAACTATTATTTCATCTGTAAGAAATTCTTTGTCTTGATAATGAAATGGTAAAGTTTGTTTATAATTTCCAATTTTTAAATCACAATCTTTTGAAAAATATGCACCAATATGTTTTGTCCAATTTTTAGAATAACCAGGACCCCAACCTTGTACATTTGATTTCATATGTACAAAAGTAGGATAGTTTAAATGTTTATTACATATTTCATTGCCTATGCCTAATATTTTTCCAGCCAAAGCATAAACTACATCAGCACTTAAAAATGTTTGTCTTGGTGGTACTAAAAAGTCTTCTTTAAATGTATCATAGTTTCTAAAAATATGTTCAACTAATTTAAAATACTCTTCTGCTACATCGCTATTTTTATTAAAATGAAAAAATGCTGTATATATATTTGGTAAATTATTTGCTAAAAATGTTTGTCTATTTGAATTATTATTAGCTATTTCATTTCTATAAGTTTTAACTTGAGATGGTGATGTTAAATTTCTATTTGAAAAATAATCCCACCAATGTCCTATGTCACTTAAAAATAACATATCAGTATCTAAAATAACTGTATGTTGATATGGAGTCATATAATAATATTTCCATTTGTTATTAATCTTCCAATCAGCCAATTGTGCGTCATCATTGAATGGCATTTCTATTACTTGATCAAATACAGTTTTATATTTGTCAGGAACAATTGTATCTTTGTCAACAGCAATACTAATACGTCTAACAGATCTTTGTGTGTTGGTAATACTTAAAGCAAGAGCATAAGCCATACGAACATAATCATAATTACTATTTTGTGCTATTACTAGATATCCTTTACTCATTATCTAACTCTTCCCAACTGTTATCAGCTTCTTTATTTTTTTTGTATTTTTTTAAAACAGATGTATCACCACTGCCAATTGCTTTAAAAAAATCAGACATCGCTGAACTTTTTTCTTTAATTGATTGACAACCAGTTAGCATTGTTATTGCAATTATTAATACAAATATTCTCATTATCTATTATCGCCATCTCCGTGGATTGTATTATTTTTTAATCTTTCTTCAAGCTTTGTCTTGTTTGTATCGGCAACTTCTTGTAATGTAATATTTAAATCACCAGCTAGTGCTGAAAGATACCAAAGCACATCTCCTAATTCTTTTGTAATAGTTTCTTTAAAGTTTTCTTTTGCACCATCTCTAATGTGCTTTTTTACTTTTTCAGCTACTTCGCCTGCTTCTCCACATAGCCCTAAAGTTGGATATAATGTTGTATATTCTTTTGGATATCGCTTCATAGATGCAACAAATTCTTGATACTCGTTAAATGTCATTAGCTGTTCTCCTTAATAATTTTATCTGATAATCTGTTTAACGCAAATTTATTCATTACGTGTATGTTTGTGTTTTCAGTTTGACATAATAGATAGTCGCCTGGGTTGTTTGGTTTTTCTAATAAAAATTTAAATTTAGTTCCTTCAACATCTATAAAATCATCAAAGCCGTGTGAGTGTTGTAAAAATGGAACTGGTAATGGCTTAACAAAATTATTATTTGCCATTCCATTTAATAAATGTATAGCTATACTAAATGCAAAATCATTTCTAAATGTTGGTGCATCAAAATGATAAAGTAATTTATAATATTCATAATTGCGTTGTACGTGATTAACCATATCAAATAACATTTCAGATTCTTTTGTTTTTCTAAAAAATACTGCGGTTGCCCAATAAAAGTTAATTGACTGTTCTCCTATTCTAGAAAACTCTTCAAATTTTCTAGTTGAAAATATATCTTTTGAATCTCTATTAATTTGTATATCATAATCTAATTCCCAACACATATCAAATTGATTATTGCAAATCATATAATCAACATCTAATATTAATGTTTCATCATATGGAGAGTAATGGAAAGAGTTATGCCTATCAATATTATAAAATGTTTCAATTTGTTTAGAATATCTAGTATCGTAAAATCTTTTTTTGTTTGGAGTGTTTCTTCGTCTTTCAATTAGAATATTATCTATTTTACTATCAACAAATTCTTTACTATATGCTTTGTATAGCCAATTAACTGTGCCTTCATCTGTAACAATAGTTACAGAATTATTTTTCATATGTTTTTTGATTAGACAGCTATTTGCTAAAGCTATCTTTCCGTAATCGATATGACGATTATTATGTGCGTAAAATAGAATACCTCTAGACATAGGAATTACTCTACTAGTTTATGTACTTTTCTTTTATTTGCTAGTTCGCTATGTTGTCTATGATATTCGTTAACTGATTCAAACCACCTGGTTGTAATTTGATTATAAAAGTCTTGTAAATCTTCTATATCAATTGGTGTTTTATTTGAATCTAACATTATCATTGATTTTTTGCCTTGCTTACAAAAAGAATCAATAAATGCTATTAATGTTTCATTAATATGAAATATACCACCATTGTAAGCATAATTCAATTGTGCTTCGCATCTATCTTTAAGCTTTTCTTTTTGGTTAGCCAATGTTGATCTATAGTTGGCAAATTCCAATGCTTTTTCAAGTCTTTGATCGGTCATAAAAAAACCCTCCAGTGTGTTTATAATACACTAGAGGGCTTTATAAGTCAACTAATTTATATAATATTATATCAATTATAACGTAGCTGTATTGGCAAAACTTGGAGAAGCCACTTGTACGTAAGAGGCATTATCCGCTTTGTCAAAAGTAACAGTACTTGATATTGTACCATCTACTGAGTCAGTACCAGTCCAACCTGTACCTTCATTTGGTGCAGTACCTAAACCGCCACCAGTGTATGTACCAGTTTCTGCCGCGTGATCATCGTTCAAATCAACCTGGAAAGTTAGTAATCCAGATCCATCTGTTTTAGCTTGGATATGTATATCGTTCGCTGTGTAATCACCTGAACCAATTGGTGCTGACATAATTGTTTGGTTAGAAGTTGTTAAATCTCTATAACCAACTGATGTGTTAGTACCATATGATCCGCCTGATTTTGTAGTGTCTGTTGCATTCATAGTCACAGTACCTAGACCTGTACCTAAGTTAGTCCAAGCCGTGTTTTGGTCTGTTGAAGAACCGCCTGATCTTGCTACAACTATGTGGATTTTACCACCTGAGTTGAAAAAGTATCTAGCCGCATTCTGCGAACCAAAGTTAACAGTGAAAGTATGTGTAATAGTACCACTCCAAGAATCAGTTCTTGAAGATGAAATACCAGCTTGTCCCGTTGACAAGTTAGAGGCATCAGCCGTGTCTGCGTTAGTATCGATTAACGTGACGTCTGCCGCTAAATTTGACAAAGGTAAAATATTTCCACCTGTTGTTACTGTGTTAGATGCATTAGTTAGTGTTGTTCCTTGGTGATTGGCCGCTTTTTGTAGACCTGAAAGTAAAGAATT